>JACXTT010004015.1_pt1 | contig 22118 bp, 21 predicted proteins | sample 9270951 | NCBI WGS metagenome assembly JACXTT01 (sample SAMN15532306, study PRJNA645909) | rock metagenome | isolation source: weathered quartz diorite | place: Puerto Rico | collected 2017-06-21
GCACCCGACGAGGGAGGCTACATCAACTTGGTAACTTTCAGGCGTGAGTCCATAATCAGGGCTTTGATGATCTTTTGGACGCTCTCGGGTGAATTCACATTCACCTTGAGTTTGTTTTTCTGTTTTTGTTTTTTCTTTTTTGTTGATCTTTTTGAGATACCATCGTCAGAGATGTTCCTCTTATATCGAGTGAGTGCAGCGTTAAGCAATTTCTCTTTATTCTTTGTTATTTTGCCGTAGTTGTAGAGATCATAATTTACGGTCTCTACTAAGTTGAATACAAATTTCTCAGGCAAGTTGGTGGCAAGTTGAAAAGCGGTCTGCACAGCTGCATTTTGGTGTATGTCTAATATTTCCATGTCTTGAGTGAGAATCTGCGGAGCGACTCCAGGTTTGACTACCGGTTGGGGAGGAAGCCCAAACGTAGTTGGATCATAAGTCGGTTGGGTCGCTTCAGGTTCGGGTTGCGTCTGAATGCCGGTGAAATTCTCAACTTGGCTTCCGGCCACATGCTTGGTGAGGTTTGGAGCAGTCCCCAAGCTCACTAACGACTCCATTCCCCACAGGGAGAGATTCGACTTGGTTCTAGTGAGAGGCGCCTTGGTTTCCGTTTGCGTAGCCGTTCCGTGCAGCATCTCCAACTGTCTTGGGCCACTGACTTGTCTCTGTGCAAAGATGTAGCCGGTGGGCGCAGTGAGTTTGGCTTTCCAGGTATGAGGGACACGGCGTGGAAAGACTACCGTCGCTTGGCCTGAATCGGTCTGGGTAACGTTCGGGTCGATGACGCCGACACTTCTCAATTCGCTTACTGTACGAGAATAATCCGGATCATAGCTTAACGCGACTTCCATCGTCCACGTCTGGCCATTCGCAGAGGCTGGATTACCACTGGTAGCGTGTATTGGTCCATTTTCGGCCATCTCTTCAAGTACTCGATATGCCGGGCTATTAAAATACACATGCTGAGGAGCGAAGTTCTCCTGCACATAGCTGTCATCCCCCAAAATCTCGTCGGCTATAAGATGGCCTCCTGCATAAGTGGACGCAATTCGCCTATTAAAGATTGTCCGTTCATATTCGCCTAGGTGTCCGTAGGCCGTTTGCGTATTGTCCGCTCCCCTTGGCCCTCCTTGTCGCTGCCCGTCTAGAGTTGCCTTTAATGTTATGACTCGTTTTGGCTTGGGATGAATGGCGGAAATCGGAGCCGGCAGGCTTGCGGGGACCAGAGGCGTTTGGTTCAGTCTGTACACCTCGGAAATTCCACGTGTTCTGTAGTAGCCTTGAAATTCTCTATGCAGAACATCAATTGGATCATCTACTTGAGGAGCGGTATAAGAATCAATTCTATTCTTACATTGAATCGGCTGAGTCGACGAAGCATAGGTACTTGTCGTCCCTGCATCGTTAGCTGATAGCGTGAGGCGCGCCCCAACGCCGTTCTCGACTTGGTTGCCAATCCTGTCCGCCTCACGCTCTAACCCTCTATTATCATTGATCCTCACCCCGGCCCTCTGCGTTATTTCACGTACCCGTCCCTGCTTCTGCTGTACGAAGTGCCAGACTTCGTGCGGTAAATGCCGCTCCTGCCCCGGCGCAACGTGGATGTCCGAGCCTTGCGTATACGCCAACGCCTGCAACGTAGCCGGTTTGAGAGAATTGTAGTGCACCTTCACATTATCAAGCGATACACCGGAAAGAGTTTCAACGCCAGTTTTTAGATGATCGGGGAGTCCCGTCGTGTTCTCTCTTTCTCGCCCATCTTGGCTGCGTTCCGTATCAACTGGCTGCAGCGTTTTTCCACCACTGAGCAATCTTCTCACAGCCCGGTTGCCGATGGTGCGGTGGAGCTGGAGCGCGTTCGCTCGGTTTAATGATCTTGGGGTCGCCAGGGTTCGCTGAATAAGCGTAGTGGGATGCTCGGCTTTTCTCGGTGGCTGCTGGTTTGTTGGAGTGTGAGTCTGATACGCGGTGCTCAGGTCTTTCACTTGGGGTAGTGACTGTCGTGTTTGCATAGTCGCTCTCTATGTGATCCGGCGCGAACCGCACTTTTTACGAAGACATTTTCCCTGTTACTTCTGCGCTATGGACAAACTCTGCTTCCGAAATGACTTTGCCCATCTTTTGATATTCACGGCGCGTGGCGTGCAGGAGATGCTCCAGGTTAATGACGCCGCCATCGCTCGCAGCGAGAAAGGCAGCTGCCAAAGCGATGTTACGAATGTTGCCTCCGGCAATCTCGAAGCGGTGAGCGATGAGTTCTAGGGGGATCTCTGTGCTGCGCGGCGTTTGCTGTGGCCAGATGCGTTGCCAGATCCGTAGTCGATCCTGTGCGCTTGGGAATGGAAACTCGATGGTGAAGTGCATGCGCCGCACGAAAGCGTCATCCATGTTCTTGTGTAGATTGGTGGCGAGAATTACCACGCCGTCATATTCTTCCATCCGCTGCAGCAGATACCCGATCTCGATGTTGGCGTAGCGGTCATGGGCGTCTTTCACCTCGCTGCGCTTACCGAACAGGGCGTCCGCTTCATCAAAGAACAGAATTGCGTTGCTGGTCGTAGCCTCAGCGAAGATGCGCGATAAGTTTTTTTCGGTTTCTCCAATGTATTTACTCACCACTGTAGACAAGTCAATCTTGTACAAATCTAGTCCCAACTCGCTCGCAAGCACCTCGGCGGCCATGGTTTTGCCCGTGCCCGATGGTCCGGCAAAGAGAGCGTTCACCCCTTTGCCAAGTGAGAGTTTACGGTCGAACCCCCATGCCTCATAGACCAGAGCACGATACTTGACCGAGTTGCACAGCTCGCGCAATTGCTGCAGCCGGTCGGCGGGTAATATAAGATCCGCCCAGACATAATGAGGAATAATCTTTTGCGCCAGGGCCGACAGCTTTCGGTTTGAATGAAGACGACAGGCCGTGGTGAGATCGGCTATTGTCACCTGTCCGTCTTCAGGACTACGCCACTGGGCATGATTGCGCGCCGTGGCGGCGGCGTCACGAATCTGTCCGCCACTCAAGCGAAATTGATTCGCCAACGCTGGTACATCGACATGAGATGCGTCGATGGCGTGTTGGGTGAACGCGGCGGTCCAGAGTTGCACGCGCTCACCATAGGTTGGCAATGGAAAGTGTAGACGCACGAATAATGCTTGGTGAAGCACGTCTGTCGGCTCCCACTCGACCGTCCCTGCCAGGAAGGTCAGGCCCTGGTAGTCCTGCAATGCTTGCAAGAGCAATGCGCATGGAGCCCGTTTATCGTCAGTTAGTAATGCATCAAAATTTTTCCAGTATAGGGTTGCGTGTTGCAGTTTGGCCTCACGCACCGCCAGATGCACAGTGGCGGCGAACATCGTGAACTCAATTGTAGCTAGACGCTCACAATCAATTATTAATAAGGTATACCCACGCTCGCGGCACAGTGCTTCGGCGGTGGTTTGTTTACCCACCCCGTCAGGTCCTTGAAAATAGAAAATCACTTGTCCTTGCTGCGCAATATTAGAGCGAGAGAAATGGTGTAAACGTTGTTTAGTCTCGTCCGAGAGAAATAGGCTGGTGAAGTCTCCTTGAGGACTGACGAGCTGTGCATACGGCGTTAGGCGGCTATCGAGAGCATCCCCGTCAAGGAGATAGTTTGCGATCCGGTCGTCTAGGACCAGCGCACGGTTCAGTAGAGACGACGGCCCGAGGGTCGAGTCCTGCACCAGGTGCAAGAGCCCATGCTCAAGAAGCGGGGCCCCAGGAGTGAAGCGTTGGCGAGCGGCAAGTTTTGCGGCAAAGGATGAACACAACAAGTGCAGCACCAGGGCCACAGTAGGCCGCCGCTTCGTCAGATCATCTTGCACGTAGGCGTAGAGCGTTTCATATTTGCTGTCCACCTCGGGCGCTAGGTTGATCAACAGAACATCAAGATCAAAGGCTGTGAGCTGAAACTCTTCTCTGAGCCGCTCTAGGCGCAAGCTTGATCCCTCGTCAAGACCGGCAGATTTTTTCCGCGCAATGAGAGATTCAAGCGAGGAGAGACGGCTTGCGATCGCACCCTCTTCGGCGCTTGCCGCTTCTGACGGCGCTATGACATCCTGTGGGGCTAGTAGCGCATCAACCTCCTCCTCACTGATATATAGCCGCGCAGGTCCATCTAGTGACCCTGACGCTTTTTGCCTCACGCGAAGGACTTCGCGATGGAGGAGAAGATCCACGCGTTGGAGTTCGTCGAGGAGGTGTTCCCGGCTGTTCTCATAGCTGCGCACGATGGGCTCCCTCGGTTGAAACCAGCCGCTCTTCTCTGTGACCAATCATCTCGTGCTTCACTGATGGAGGTAAGTCTCCAAGAGCCATAACTGCTTCTCCACCCGTCGCAGAATTTCCGTGTACAGCGCGGCGGTGACCGCATCTTCGACATCCAGACTGGAGGTTACTCCGTCGCGTATTGCTTTGGCGTAATCCGCCAAGCGTTCGGCCACCGCAAGCGCATGCGCTTGACCATGAACAAGGTTATCAGGGTACTCTAGTAGCATTGAACACGAAGCAGCAGTACGGACCGTTCTGAGCACCACCCCGCCGAGCACGGCGACCCGTTCAGCCACAGCGTCGGCATAGCTTTCGAGTTCAACGCTCAGCGCGGCAAACTGGCTCTGTAAGGCGGCAGCCTCCTTGCCCTTCGTATTCCAGAGCGCCTGTTTCACTTGAGAACGCAAGTCCACAGTACAGGCGAGTGTGAGATTTAGCATTTGGATCAGGTACAGCCGGACTTCCGCCGGCAGATCAAGGCGTGTGGGATAAAGAGGCGCGGACTGGTCGGTGGTGTTCATCGTATCGCTCCACAGGCAGTGTAGTGAACGGCGTCTGCGGCTGTCTGTAAAATTCTTGCGAAAAATATCGTAATCTTGCGAAAAACGCTTATATCATACTTTCTCTGGCGCTCCGGAGGCCGTACGTCGATAGAGGCGCGGGGTCGGTCCGACGTGTTTACGGAACACGGCGATGAAGTGGCTTTGATCTGTAAACCCGACCTGATTGCCAATCTCGCAAAGCGAGAAGTCCGTGCTCACCAGTAGTTGTCGTGCGCGCTCAATCCGCCGCCAGATGATGAATTGGTGGGGCGTCATCCCCGTATCTTGACGGAATAGACGAGCAAAATGCGCGACGCTCATGCGGGTCACAGCGGCGATCTTGGCGAGGGAGAGTGCATGTTCCAAATGTTCATCAATGTAAGCAGTAACGCGTTGCAACTTGTGGGGAGGAAGACCAGATGAAACAGCGCCTTGGGACGGATTCACGGCAGCATAGCGTTTGAGAAAATGGACAGCCAGCGCGTTGGTTAAGGCTTCCGCATAACACACGTTGGCCGCGCTTTCGGCAGCCCGTTCCGCCTGCAAGACCAGGACAAAATGGTGAAGCAGCGGATCATCCGCTTGAAAGTGCGGGATGATCTCGATGCGCTGAATCTGCTTCCGGCGGGATAGGGGTGAAATAATAAGGACAGGATGCGCTGGCCGCGTGTCAGTGTGGGACCGTTCTTCTTGCGTCGCCCATATTAGCTCCCCCCTTGCCTCAAAGTTTATGTCACGAGGTCTGCACCCCAACAGAAGCGGATCAAGCAAAAAAGTCGCGAGCGCCGCGAGCTTTTTCCATATCTTTGCAGACGTCCGGCGCGGAAGCACAGGGTGACCGACATTCACGCATGAGAAGAATTGTGGCTGCAGGGACCGTATTCCCACGCATTCGGCTTCACCGGTGGACAGCAACGGCAGGCGCGGGACGGCGTGAGTTATAGCAAAAGTGGATTTTGTCTGTGGGGAAGATTGTTGTCGATAGATCGTGTCATTGCCGTCCCAATGAAGCGTTTCGCCAATCACTACGGTGTGCGGGCCAATTTTTTTTCCCGCTTCAAGCTCCCAAGGGCTGTGCGCATCGTTTTTCATCGCGCCTGTCGAGGAAATCGTGACGATGGAAGCGCAGGTGACGCGTGCTCATCGCAAACGTTCTAGGCTGTCGTGGAACGTGACATGCCTCGTTTCCTCTCTCCTTCCTAGAGTGAGTTTGCCCTTGCCAGTTCGAGATGAAAACAGAAAAATCTTCTTCCAGAACAGCGGGCCGGACTCTAGCACAATCTCAGGTTCGAAAGCAAGGAGAATATGAAGCGAATAGAGCAAGGGGGAATGAGACCAACGTTTCACTGATATGGATTCTGTCGAAATTCACACCAACGTCTCTCCGAGAAGGGCAGCAGACAAAGTTGCTTGGCCGTGGTGAGAAGAATACAGACGAGAAGGGGGTGTACGAACGTAGCTCGTTCAGGCAGCCAGTACTGTCCCCTGGACCTGGGAAGTCTGGAGTAGAGGGACAGAGTACCCAGACGTCAAATTGCCCTCATTAATTTGGTGGACAAGTTTTGAGCCTTTGAGCGCCCATGCGGCAAGAGCGAAAGGCTTGAACCTGAACGCTGAAGCGACTTGCTCCTCAATCTTTGCCGAGAATCGCGTTAAGCGGGTTTTCTTCCAGACACCCTTCATTGGGATGCATACCATAGGTGCGAAGAATATCGTTTATCGCCCTGGACGCTTTCTGTTTCAGCTCCTCACCCCAATCCGGCCCGGTTTGACCGTAGAGAATCACGCGCCGGGTGCTAAGATCAATCGGAATATCTTTGGCGTTCCGAGAGATAATCAACACGGGTTTCGCCAACGCATGCGCGAGACCAAGTTCATAGAGGACGTTCGGGTTTCTTTCTGTGATATCAGCGATTACGAAATCAGCACCATGGATGGCCTGCCAAATGTCGTCGAGGATGTCGGTGGGGGTAAAGAGATCATCGCCACGCACCGCACGGACACCAGTCGTTTTGCAGGCGCTCGCCAAAATGCGATAAACCTCGCTCGACCACTCAAGGCTGAAGGGCATAACCAGAAAACAACGGACATCCTCTTGTCCACCTGGCAGCTTTGGCGGCGGGTAGAGACGCTCGGGACCCAGAAAAAGGACATTTTGCTTCAACTGGGCCGCCGAGTTGCAGAGGGTATCGAGGTAAGCGCCGAGACCGGTAGCGTACAAGATAGTGCGGATTCGTCCATCTGTCTCTCGCCATTTGTCACCTGCTAGTAGTTGGCGGTGCAGTCTTACGGCGTAAATTTTGAGATACTGTACGGTCTCGTCGAAACACTCGGTAATCCACACAAGGATCACCACCAGCACCACAACGAAGAGGATAGAGAAAAAACTCCTCCACACCGCTGGTATCGATGAGAGCCACACGGCAACCGTGAGGAGAACGGCGCCGAGCGATAAAAGGATCAAGGCGCCAGACAGGCCCGAGCGCTGACTTCCACTAACCTCACGGGCTAGAGCAGGTCGCGTCGTATCATGGTCGGTGGATGTGACGGTGTCGGGAAGTACGAGCACTCCCCCCACAAAGAGAAAATTTGCGAACATCCAGATCGGTTGGATGGCCTCAGGAACATCCACCGTAGAATACACCATGTCGCTTGCGACCAGCACTGTCGTGGCGATCAGTATCCATGCGATAACTGCTGGTTGGCCGAGCAAGAGACAGGCCAAGCCGACGCTCAAAGTGAGAAACTCAAGGCCAGCAATGACGGCGTAGAGCCGACCCTCTATCGTAGTCAGAATAGAATTATACTCAGAGAAATAGAAATTCGCGAAGATGAGGCCTAGTCCAAACATCATGCTAGCGAAAACGACACTGGTGAGCACTGAGGGCGGCTTCCGCGGCCACTCTACTATGGCCAGGTACCCCCAGGCGCACACCCAGGTAAATGCGAACCCTGCATCCCCAATATCTGAGTAGCTCGGCGTTCCCTTACCCTCGAAATGGAGGAAAGGGCGTGTCCACTCGGGGTCATAAGTCACCCACGACCCAGCGAGCAGCAACAGCCCAACTCCAAGCAGAAGGAGAAAAATAGCATACGGTTTTGGCGCCCGCCGTGATACCCGCAAAGCGACCCCGGCCGCGACGGCAGTTACCAGGCTCTGAGACCAGCTATAGTTTTGGGGTCCGAAGGCCACGTCTCTCAAGACCAGCCAGAGGACCAACCAGAGCAGGTAGCACGCCGCTAGGCTGCCCAGTTTCAGCGGTTCTAATTCCTTCATTCTTCAACTCCTGTAGAGCAAGCCCTTCTAACTGAAGACAGCATTGTCAGTTTATTTGTATTGAGGCAATGTCCAGACGAGGGAAGATGCTCACCGTTTTCTTCCTTCAAGCGGCCAAGGCCGAAGCCATGATCTCCTGCTAGACCTAAAATCTGTTCTGCATCTCCTGACGATACGCCGGAGCGGATAACCAAAGACAAGGTGAGGAGACTCTGACAAAACCCTGACCGTACCAGCCGAGGATCACGGCTGGTTATGAGAGTCCTTGCCAGAGAGGGACGGCTTGTTGATGTCGTCTATCGGGTTCTCAGGATTCCGCATGAGCTGCAAAGGGAGGCTGGAACGAATATGCACGTCCCGTTGCGGAAAGGGGATTTCGATCCCGGCGGCTTTGAACGCCTCAAACAAGGCGAAGTACAGAGTGCTCTTGACCTGCCCAGGACTGGTGTGGTGAATGTTCATCCAGACTAACAACTCAAAATTCAGAGCACTCTCGCCAAATCCCGTGAACCACACTTCCGGCTCCGGCTGTGGTTCCACGGGAGGACAGGACCTCGCTACGGTCACCATGACCTCACGAAGGTGCTGCGGATCAGCGCCATAGGAGACGCCCACGGACACATGCACCCGAATGAAAGGGCTGGTGTGGGTATAGTTCGTGAGAGTGTTGTCCACAAGGTGCGCATTGGGGACCAGGATTTCGATGTTGTCTGGCGTCCGTAAGCGCGTGACGCGCATCCCGACCTCTTGCACCGTAGCGATCCCGTCTCCGACCGTGACGACATCACCACGGCGGAGAGTGCGGCCAAAGACTAAGGTAAGTCCTGCCGCCAGATTACTCGTCAACGTTTGTAATCCAAACCCAGCCCCGATCCCGAGCGCCCCGGCAAAAATCGTGAGCGCTTGCAAGTCCAGACCCATCCGGCGCAGGCCCAGCAAAAGGCCCAGCACGCCCAGGGTGTACGAAAGAAAAGCGTTAATCGCGGCGGCCATGCCCAGATCCACTCCGAGCGCGGGAAATACGCGGTAATCCAGATAGGTGCGCAGGACACGAGACGTCAGAAAAAAAGCCAAGACCAGCACCCCAGCTTGCAGGATGACGAAGAGCGAGAGCTCCGTCTTTTCGCTGGTCAGTAGTGGTAGGGATAAGAGGTAGAGAGTCGGCGTCAGCAGTCCCATGAGGCCGAGCGCGAGCAGCAGAGCTGTGAGGGTGACCACTGTGGTCACGGTGGCGCCTAATGCCTTATGAAGGGCCAGGGCGGCTTCGGAGGGGAACGGCTCAGGCAGGACGCGGTGTTGAATCCAGGAGATCGAGAGATGGTGAAGGAAGACAGCGCCAAGGAAGACGGCGATCACTGCCCAGCTGCGGGCAACGAGAAACTCTGCCAGTTGGTGATACCCAGCCGCCCACAAGAGGCCGAGAGTAAAAGTACAGAAGAGCACGGGCTGGTAGGTATGGCGAAATCCTGCCACGAAGCGTTGATAGAGACGGTTAGAGAGCGGAGGGAACAGCGCCAGCACCGCCTCTTTCCGCGTAGACAAAAGAAAGACACTTGCCGATACGGTCAAGACAAGAAGGAAACGCACCAGCGCAAGGACGTCCGAGGAAAAATGACACAGCGCGCCCCCCCACAGCAGAATGAGTCCAAGCGTGACATAATGAATGAGAAAACGGACGATACGGTAGAGCGCGTGGCCATAGGGTGCGGGCACCAGCGGACCAAGGAAAAATTCCCGCGCGAGGCATAAGAAGCCGCTCGTTCCAGCCCACAACATAAAAAGTTTGCCGAGCACTGAGAACACCGGCCCTTCCTGCTCCAGGAACGTCTGACTCACGAGCAGGAGCACGAGGAGCAGGAGCCCAGGGCACACGGCGGCGGCGACACGTACAATCACGACGACGAGAGACCGATAAGACGCCAAGACCGGGGTTTCCAGACGCAGGGGGGATGACGAGATGTAAGCGTCAACACGTCGACGAACCAGCACCAGTGTCAGCGTCAGCCCGGCAAATACGCTAAGCAACACCATGCCAGTGCTACCGAGCCGCTGTTGTTCCTCCACGACGACCGCTAGGGCTGTCGCAGCAACGCGTCTCGGGGCAGTGACCGGCAGGAGGGCGGTTTGTACGGTTTGCGCATCAAATCCCAAAGGATGACGGTAAAATAGACGGGCCGCCGGCTGCCTTGGTTCGCCTTCCAGGGTCTTGGCAAACTGCTGTAACGGCGTGGATTCTGCACTGACCGCTTGCAGCGAGCCGCCGCAATACAGACCGAGCAGGCTCCAGAACAGTACACCGCTCACGACAACCCATCCACCTGGAAGCGTAGCGATTCGCCGCTGCCAGAAGAATGGAGGTCCAGTGCGGGGTGTTTTGGAGGCTCTGGTGCAAATATTTTTGACCATACTACCTATGAACGTAAGTGTGACCTGAGAACGCTTATATATTGTATGGAACAAGTTGTTTTTGTCGTTTTTGCGCTAGAGCCCTCGGAGCAGGTGCACCGGACAAAGCTGGGGAAAGCCCAACACAGAAAAATAAACTCTTCACACAAGCTTCCAGCGTAAGAATATCTTTTTTACCCTTCCCCCACATTCTTCACGTTCTCTTACCTTACTCTTAGCATTCTGTGGAGAGCATTCCAAACCGGGGCGACCTCTACATCAGGGGAATTCAAGGGTAACAAGAGCCAAGCTAAGCCTCGGCGTGGTCAACGTATTTACGCGAATACGGCACAAGGCCAAGGGGTGGCAGTCCAGTTCCCGACAGCACCTTATACGGCCAGCGCCGTGCCCGTGATTACCTGCCGAATCTGGAAGCTGTGCGGCATCTCCGGACGATATGCGGCCGCGGCAAACCGCTAGGGTGTCCACCCTGCGCCTCCTCTTGTGATGTACATAAGCGGCGGTATTATGTACATGAGGAGCAGGTAATGAAAAACGGAGCAACGACCCGAAAAAGCAAACATCTTGTCCTCAATCAAACCAAATTGAAACAAGCCCAACGTGTTTTGGGTGCGAAAACAGAAACGGAGACGATCGAGCGTGCGCTCACACTCGTGCTCAGTGAGGCCGAAACGGAGCAGCGCGCCTGGGCAGCTACGGAAAAGCTCCTCCGCAGCCGCATGGCCATTGTCGATGTCTTTGGTCGGGTCGCGGGCCGGTCGTGAGCGCAAGGGTATGGCTGGCATCCTCTTCGATACGTCGGTCTATATTACCGCCTTACGCCGGGGAGAGAGCAGCCTGCTGGAGCGTCGTCGGTCGAGCCTGACACGGGATGGCGGGTCGCGACCCTTGTGGGTCAGCGCTGTAGTGTTAACCGAACTGTATGTAGGAGCCCCAGAGAAAGGCGCCCGACAGCAACTGCTGAGGCTCGAGCGGACCTTTACCACCCTCAATCGGTTGCTCGTGCCCATTCAGCAGGACTGGAGTCTCGCTGGCCAGGTGTTGGCGCAGTTGGGCGCAAAGTATGGGTATGAACAGATAGGACGTACACGGCTGGTGCACGATGCCTTGATCGCGATGAGTGCGGCGCGGCGGGGGATCACTATTATCACGTACAATGATGCAGATTACCGACGGCTAGCAGAATTTCGCCCCATCCAGTGGGTGAGCGCAGAAGATGAAGCCCTATAACCTCACAGGTAAGAGATGCCTCCCGTGCGAAAGTCGAAGAAAACGGTGCAGTAGGAGGAACTAACTTATTAGAAATTTCTCTTTTGTCGCCCGCTACGCAGCCTACTGCACCTTATCATAGACGCGGTTATCGGTCGCCATAGTAGGGGTCACACGGGACTCGTCCACGCGGACCACCTACCTTCAGGGTGCCGATCTTCTCGTCATCTCTCCCCCTCGGCTGGCCTTCCCTCGCCTTCCAACACAAGAAGGCAACGTACTCCGAGAGTTCGCCGCCCCTGATCCGGCGCGTAATACCCCACACTCTTCAGGACGAACGTATCCGCGAACCCTTGTGCGGGGGCTCTGACACCAATACGATAAGAACAATTTGTGATGCATCATCTATATCTCTCACGTGCGCTGTGCGCGGACAGGCGCAGCGAAATCACTAGCGCTGTGGCGCTCGGTGAGCCGCTCTTCCTCTGGTCCCCAGGACTTGTTCACGCGTCGGCCCCGTTGCACAGCAGGGCGTGCTTCAATGTCCTTCACCCAACGGAGCACATGCGTGTACGCGCCGACGTCGAGAAACTCGGCGGCCCCATAGATATTGTGGGTGACTAATGCCCCGTACCAAGCGTAGTTCGCCATGTCGGCGATCGTGTACTCGTCCCCACACAGATACTGACGTTCGCTGAGATGGTGATTCAACACATCGACCAGGCGTTTCACCTCCATCGCGTAGCGATCGATACAATACTCGATCTTCTCGGGTGCGTAGGCATAAAAATGACCGAACCCGCCGCCAATATACGGAGCGCTCCCCATCTGCCAGAACAACCAGGACAGACATTCCGCCCGGGTGGACGGGGTGGTCGGCAGAAAGGCGCCAAATTTTTCCGCCAGATAGACGAGGATCGCCCCGGACTCAAAGACGCGGGTGGGGGGGGTAGTGCTCCGGTCCAGGAGCGCTGGAATTTTGGAATTAGGGTTAATGGCCACAAACCCACTGCCGAATTGCTCACCCTTCATGATGTCGATCAGGTAGGCATCGTACTCGGCCTCTGTGATGCCCAGTTCGAGCAGTTCCTCCAGCAGGATGGTGACCTTTATGCCATTGGGCGTGGCCAGCGAATACAGCTGCAGCGCGTGCTCGCCGACCGGGAGTGTTTGCTCATGGGTCGCCCCCGCTATGGGCCTGTTGATGGTTGCAAACCGCCCGCCACTGGCTTTGTTCCACTGCCAGACTTTCGGTGGGGTATAGGTGCTGTTGGCTGTCATGTCTCCTCCTTCTCACACGGCAGAAGTTTTCCGCGCTCTTTTAATCACTTTACAACCCTTCGCGGAAGCTCGGATAGGTCTGTCGCAACTTTTCACTTGGGGGATGTTCCGCTATAGTGCTCCCCTGACCGTAAAATGGAGAAGGGGCGGCACGATCGACTTTAAAGGGAATCATTTTGAGAAGGAAATTATTCTATAGGCTTTGCTCTGCTTGCCTACTAGGCTGCCGCAGGGGATTTGAGGGGTATCGAGATTCGCGCTCTGCTGCGGGCGGAGCGCACAGCTTCGCGTTGAGTGATCTTGAACGCGTAATCAAGACGTTGGCAGGGCGGGTAACAAGCGAGCACGCAGTGTCCGTCTCGCTGGATCCCTGGCTGTGAGTCTCACCTGGCAATAGTGTCACAAACTTCCCTAGTGAAGGGGCAGGCATCTAGAAGTCTGATACCAACCGATGCATAATTTGCTTATCACTGGCTATTCGTAAACCAAAGGATGATGATAAACTTTGCGACCGATCCACAGAAAAGAGACTTATGACACTCGCGATTACTCCGACTAGAGCGACACTTGGCGCCATAGTCACTGGCGTCGACCTCATCAATCTCAATGAGGCAAGCTGGGCCGGCATCGAGCGTGCCTTCCTCGCCTATGCTGTGTTGATCTTCCCCAGCCAGCATCTTAGCGAGGCTGAGCAGATTCGCTTTGGCCGCCGTTTCGGCAGAATCGAGCAGCTCGTGGCTGACCGCGAAATCGTGCCGATCAGCAATCAACGTCCCGACGGTACGCTATTAAAGGACGGCGAATTCGGCATGCAGCTCATGCGCGGCAACGAGGGCTGGCATACCGACAGCTCTTACATGCCCCTGGCGGCCAAAGCCTCCATCCTGTCAGCACATGTTGTACCCTCGACTGGCGGGCAGACTGAATGGGCGGACATGCGCGCCGCCTACGACGCTCTCGACGAGGAGACCAAAGCGCGCATCACTGAGCTCTCGGCCTATCACTCGCTGTACTATTCGCAGGGTCGCATCGGTCACAAGGCAGCGATGGGATCGAGTTACGGCTTTCACACCGCCGATCCGCCGCTGCGTCCCTTGGTGAAGGTGCATCCGGTCACAGGCCGCAAGGCACTCTTCATCGGCCGCCATGCCTACGGTATTCCCGATCTGGAGCCTGACGAGTCAGAAAAGCTGCTTGACGGTCTCATGACATTCGCGTGTCAAGCACCGCGCACGTACAGTCATACGTGGCAGCCCGGTGATGTGGTAGTGTGGGACAACCGCTGCGTGTTGCACCGCGCACGCCCGTTCGACCATCGCGAACCGCGGGTCATGAAGCACACCCGAGTGGCGGGCGAGCCAGCCTCCGAGTTGGCCGTGCGCAGCAACGGGATGGCGCAAGGAGGTCCTACGGGAGGGAATGTGTGATTTCAGGTGATTGCCCATTTCGTCAATAAAGATGAAGTGAGCATTTGTGAGGGTCCGGAACTTTTTGCGGGTCGCCTCATCGCGCTCACTGGCGAGGAGACTTTTTTTTACGGGGCAGGTTCAGCGCCTATAAGCCTCGCGAGATGGTGGACAGACTAACCGCGGCTTGGCATTTGTCAGTGAGAACCTTCTGCAACTCTTCCAGGGGGCATCGGGGCAGGCACTGATTTCCTGTCGCAACAGAGAAACCGGATTCTTCAAAAGGAGACAAAGGGACACTGGCACGTGGCAAAGCACGCTGGCGATTGAACGGAGTGGTCCTGAGGAGACAGAGCTCTCACCGCTGCACCCGCTGGTGCTTCCCGGCCTTCACTCCTGCTCCCCGCCTGCCACGTCCACACTGACCAGCTGTAGCCGCTGGGCGTACTGCACATACATCCCCACGATCGTGAGCGGCGTACCCGGTTGGGCTTGGGCCACCTTCGAGAGTAAGGCCGAGGGACCCACCACGTCAAAATCGCACTGCCGTTTGCCCACTTTTTGCAAAATCTGCCCGGTGCTGAGCTGGGGATAGCCGGGCGCTTCGAGCTGGCTGATCTCAAACTCATAGGTCGCGTGGAACTTGGTGATGCATAGCGTGACGATGGCGATCCTCTTCTGCGCGTGCCGCGTTTCTGTCCTCGCGCGCGTCGCTGCGAGGGGTTCTCCGGCCGCCGCAGCCGTCTGCTCGGCAGGGTGCCCTAGTGTCGGCGTGAGCACGCCCGTGGTGTGGATCTCAAACGGGGTGCGGGAATTCTCCGACCAGGGCTCCTCGATCCCGATCACCGGGCCTATGGGGGCGGACTGCGCCCATCCCGCACGCGGCAGGAAGAGCACGAGCGCCGTCACCGCCAGGGTAAGGACAGCTTGCTGGAAAAACCTTGTGAGAGGATACGTTGCCATACTTTCTCCTTTGCCGTATGTACACGACTGGGGCTCCTTGTTGAAGGCCCCTTCCCCTCACGGTCGCTTGCTCCAGACGCCAGGCCCTCGCCCTCCCATCCCCGCTCATGTTGACTGGGCACTCCAGCCCTTTCTCCTAACGTCCGATAAGGGCGTTTCTGATAAGGGGCAGTCTGTCATCTCTCCGCTATGATTCTGCTGGAGTTTTTTGCCACCTCCACAGTTGCAACACTACCCCCGCGCATCGCTGCGTCCGGCACATCTCTCTCTCTGCTCCCTTCTCCTCTGTGCCGTCTCGCAGCACACCCGCGTCACGCCTTTAGAGTACAAGACAGGAGGTAATGTTTGGTGGCCTAAGCGAGAGCAGCAGTCGGGCGCTGGCTCTGGAGATTGGTCACCCCCAGCGGCTCCTGTCCCGGCACAGTCTGTCGAAGGTCTCTTAATTACTCTTCTGGAGGTCGGCGACCACCGACAACTCCAGAATACAACCGCCGGTTCTCCCAGCCCCCTCCCTGGCAGCACAGCCGTGGTAGGGAGGCAAACCAGGGGAGGATCGCAGCAGGAGGATAACTCATGAGGATACAGCATGTACTGGCAGGAATGGTCGTAGCGTACGGACTAGTGGGACCCGTCCAGGCGGATACCTTGCTCTCAGGCCCGGTCTACGGAGGGCTAAGCCAAAATCACGTCGCGTGTGTGGTGGTCAATGCGGGCACCGCTCCGATTCACTTCGTCACGACCGAGCTCCTGGGCCAATACGTGGCCCCGCTCCCCTTGAACTACAATGATTGTCGGGTGTCGCTATTGCCGGGGGCCATTTGTTCCTTCCAAGCGGCCACGCTCGACCACCAAGCAACAGCCTGCAAAGTGAGCATTGTTGAGGCGAAAACGAATGTCCGCGGCACCATGATGGCCTTAAGCCCCCTGCCCACGAATGCCAATTTGAGTGAAGCTGACCTCCGCTAAGTCACGGGAGGAGAGGCGGTGCGTATGGTCCTCGCGTGTCCACCACCGTCTCTTTTTCTCCGTGTTCGATAAGCCGCGGTTATGAAGGAAAGGCAGCAGGGGCAAAAAAACGCCGCACGGAATTGCGGCGATGATTCCTCTGTTATGCCAGAACGCGAGGACTTTCAAACGACTTGAAAAAATTTACCATAAAGGGCTTTATGCGGCTTTGCCCTGCAAGCGCCGGACACCATATCTAAGAAAATGGGGAACACTGGCGGGAGCAACGCTGCGCAAAATTTCCTACTATTTTTCATGGTGTTTTTCAGTGAGTTATTAATTCACCTGTTTTGTCGTGAAAATCACCCGGGCGGCACTTCGCTCTGTAGGCGGTGTATTTTGTCACACTACTGCTTCACGCCTTGGGCAGGTGCGGCGCCTGGTTGGGCAAATGCCTACTTGTTTAAACGCATCGCGAAACAAATGAAGATCCGAGTCACCTCGCGCACCCTCACGTGACGTAGCCTGTAAAGGAAGACGAGTAAAACGGTTAGGTCAGTGGGCAACACCATGGTCGGAAGATCAGCCGGTAGATACGCCAGATAGATAAGGACCGTACTCGTCAGCAGTGCCACTGACATCCCCGACACGAACCGAACCAGCCCTTCTGTCTGGATGAGTTCCTCACCGAGGTGGGCAGAGGTCTCGATAACGTACAGCTTACATTGATTGATGAAGTGCAGGCCTTTCAACTTCTCGCGTTCGCCCGAGAATTCGAGTGCCACCAGACGATCAAAGAAGGCTGAAAAAGAAGATGGGCTTTGCAGAAGGTAACGATCGAAGAACCAGTCTACATATGGAGACGGCTCGACACTGCTCCAAAGGCGCTCCTTGAGGAGTGACCAGATCCTTGGGTGATCTCCCTTGAGACATTCGAGGATGTATCGGCGCGGTGCTGACCAAAAGAAAACGGCAACTATCTGCATGGGCAAGCCAAAAAGTTCGACCACTGAGGGACTAATCAGACGCGGGCAAAACCCGAGCGCGTAGCTAGCGACGAGCATCGAGGTGACAAGAACCGTGTCACCGAGATTCAGCAAGTCGGAGCGACCTGCCGATGAAATCGCCAGTACGAGATTCACGAGTAGGAATGTATCCGGAATAATAGTACAGAGGAAATCGCCGCGACCGAACTGGAAGATGTTCATGAATGCTCGTCCTCGCTCCTTCGCAGGTTGCGCGCTTTCGGTAGATTAACTGAAGCGCACTGCAATCCGCCACTGGGGCGCGGTGCCCGTGCTCCTCGCCGAACGACCCAAACTCAGCGACACAGCCCCACGGGACGCGTGGATTGCAACCGCGGTGCGATGGCCGGGTTCGCTGCAGCGCATGCCTACGTCGGAAGGTATAGAAGAGGTCAGCCCCTTACGGCGTCGTGAAGACACTACACGAGGCATTCAAGAGGAGGCAGGCTATGAAGAAGACCCAGCACTTTATCGGCATCGATTTGCGCAAGACCGTCATCCAAGTGTGTGTGCTGAACAAAGCAGGCGACGTGGTCGAGGAATTCCGACAGCGACTCGACGAGGCTGAGGCCGAAGGGGAAGTCCTGCAGCGCTTACGACGGTGGAAAACCAATGGCCGATTTGTCGTCGAAGCCCAAGGCTTGAATCGCTAGTTCGTCAATGCTTGTCAGGCGTCAGGGTTGCGGATCGTTGTGGCCAATCCCAGCACTCTCAAGCTCAAGCGCTCAGGCAAAAAAACCGATCGTCGGGATGCGCATGAATTGGCGCGCCGGCTGTGGTTGGGTGACATCGAGCAGCATGCGCGCACCTACTATCCCTCGGATGAGGACTATGGCAGACGCAAAGTGCTGCGCGTACGCCATAAATGTGTGGGGCTGCGGCAACAAGTGATCAACCAACTGCGGGGGTTGTTCGGGGCTTATCGAATTCCGGCTCCGCAAACCGTGCTCTATACCGCCCCGAGTCTGGCCAAATTGGAACGCGCAGAGTTCCCGACTCCCGAACTGACCATGTGTGTGCAGACCTTAGTGGCGGCGCTCAAAGCCCTCCAACAGGCCATCGACTCTCTGAGCCGGCAGATTACGCAATGTGCTGAGGCCCCCCGCGTCGCCACGCTGAAGGACCAGTTGCCCAGTGTGGGAGCCCAGACCGCCCTGACGTTAGACGCCGAGCTGGGGGATCTCACGCGCTTCGGCAGCGCTAAGCAACTCTGCGCCTATGCCGGGCTTGTCCCGCGCGTAGCCGATTCCGCGAACCGTCAGTCGCATGGGCCGCTCACGAAAGGAGGAAATGCCGAGGTACGCTGGATTGTCGGACAGTGGGAATTGCGGTTATTAGCCAGCCATCCGCACGTGCAAGCATGGGCGGTGGTTCGGGCGCGGCGGCTCCATACTAATAAACTCCGCGTCGCGCTGACCCGTCGCCTGCTCGTGGGACTTTATGCCAGCCGGTGCAAAGGCGAACCCTTCTCGCTCCAGCGCTGTCTGCTGGTCTGAGCACGACCTGAGTAGAAGGGTGACGTCATGAATACGCACGGATGCCGAGATGAGCGGACTTCGACCTTATCGTGGACGACAGCCGTCAGTCCTCATGTCCGAGTGAAGCCGCCCCGCATATCCTCCTGAGCCGAGAAGAGCTCGAAAAGGCGATGGGAATCATCTGAGCATAGTCCTGGCACGAACACTGTACTGGATCCAAATTCTTAACCAGGCTTGACCTCCTCTAAAGGCGATAAGGGGCGGATATGAGGCCTGAGGCGTGGGGTTTTCCTGGAGTTTTTGCATCTTTTCTCCCTATAGCCCCATGTAACGGGGCACCGCCTCTCGAAGCCGCGCTTTTCGCGGGCTGTTAGCATCTGTTTTCTGTTCTTTGGAACTGCTTGCAATCGTTTGCAAGGGAGTTTGCACCTCCTCTTTTTCTCCGCCACCAGTGGGCGTTTGCCTTCTCTCAGCTGTCCCCGATGGCGACGTTCCGCCCGCTGGCGCATGCAGAACCTTCGTGTTTTGCCGGGGAGGAGAGTAGTGCAAAATTCAGGGATAGCGGTGACGCTGGACCATTCGCCAGCACTCGCCAAACGGCGTCTGCCCATTTTTCCACCCTGAGGTATCAGCGACGGACGCCGACGGTGAGGAGGTCCTGGAGGAAAGCCGAGGGCAGGGATGGGACAGGCGACGCAGGAAAGACACCGCTCAGGGTGCCTGTTCCTGCGCCCCCGCCGTTACGCCTTACGGCATCGTCCACAGCCAGAGATTGTTGGTATTGCTATCCACAACCGCCATCTGGGAGGTCGCGGAGAGGGCGGAGGCTTGCACGGCCACTCCCGTCACTGTGAGTTGTCCCTGCAGAGGATCCAGGGTGAGGGTGCGCACCACACTGCCTGTCCGTGAGAGCTCGGGCACTTTCCCCTGGAACGGGAGCGTGACCAGCAGATGCTGGTTGGGCGTGGCCGCCAGCCCAAAGACAAACCCCGCCCCAATGGCCTGCGGCGTGAGCAGCGTGCCCACTCCCCGGTTCCCCGTCGTCGTGGTGACCTGGTTCAGCACCCGGATCAGCCGGGTGCCCCCCTCGGCCACGAACAACCGGTCACTCGCCGCTATATACCCGAGCCCTTGCGGGAACTGGAACCCCGCCCCAAGCAGATGACTGTTTACTTGTCGCCAGCCTTGCGCGGACACTTGGAAATCGAGCCGGACCACGGTGCCTTGGGTTTCATTGCTGACAAACAGAAAGGCCCTCCCTGGCCCTTCCACCAAAGCCATCCCGCGCGGGGTGGTGAGGAGCGGATCGCTGAAGCTGCCCAACAACTGCCCATTCTTGTCGAACGGATACACTTGGGTGCTGGCAGGAGAGGCAAAGAAGATGAGCCCCGAGGGGGAGACGACTAAGGCCGTGATGACCCCGCTGGGGACGGCAACCGCGGAGGCAGAATCCGGATAGAAGGAGGTCACCTGCCCCGTGGGGGACACCCGCACCAGATGGAGCGCGCCGCCCGCATCCGCTACATCCGCAACGAGCAGATCGCCGGCTTGGAGCTTCCCACCGGTCGGAAAGCCTGGGGGCACGAAGGTAACCGCCGCCGGGAAGTTCAGACTCCCGGACGGCTCAAGGGGGATGACCTGCAGCGCGAGGGGTAAGAAGGGGACAGCCCAAGCGTGTGGGCCAGGCAGCCCGACCATCACCAGAACGGTCACCAGCACCAGTAGGGAACGAAACAGTCGCATAACGAGTCTCCTTTGTGAGAGATTGATGGAACGAGATAACTCGTTAGAGCAACAAGCAGGCCGCCGGTCCGGCCAGCGGCACGGCGTGCATTTGCACGCGTTTGGCACGCTCGCCAGTGGAGACCCCCTCTGGGCTATACCCGATTGCTATGACGGCTATACCCACATGTTATGACGGGGCTGCGGCAAGGCGGTGGCGGAGTCGATCACCCTCGGGAACAGCCGCGAGACGCTGCGCAAGAGGCCAGAGCGAGGGCGACCGCAAACTCTGGCTGGTGGCTTGGCACATATCGACTCCACACGGGGGGCAGAGCCGGAGCCTGACACCTCACCCATTTCCCCGCCGCGCCGCTGTGAGCCATGTTGCGCCATGCGTACGGCTTCGCGCTCGCCGATCAAGGCACGGACACGCAACTCATTCAGGACTACTTAGGCCACCGCAACATTCAGCACCCCGTCATGTACACGGCCACCAATCCCGTGCGGTTTGAATAGTTGTAGCGGTAGCCGCGGAGTGAGCGCTGCCCCTCTGCTCCTCACTGTCCGCACGCAGCGCAACCATTGGCTCCCTTGGGGGTTTGTGTCTGCGCGAGGTATGGATCATTCGACGACGATGGCTCTCTGGTGGGCTCTCCCTCCTGCTTAGTGTGTGCTGCCTAGCGGCTCCCGCCCAGGCCTTTTACTGTGGCCGGCGTCTGATCGCGGCCGGCGATCCCCAATACAAGGTCCAGCGGCTGTGTGGCGATCCGGATGACCAGCAATGGCAGATCACCTATCGCTCGCGCTCCTATCTGGATCCGCGCACTGGGGAACTGGTGACGCGAGAGGAACCCGTCCTCATCGAAGTGTGGCTCTATGATTTTGGGCCGCAGCGGTTCATCGAAGAAGTTGCGTTCGAGAATGGGCGGGTCGCGACCTTGCAGCCCTTGGGCTACGGGTACAAGTAAAAGTCGGAGGCAGAGGCGGCGCCAAGCCGAGCACGCCCCGCCGGCGGAATGCTGTTCCCTCTCCTCCCAACCCCAGGAGGCTAGGGAACCGACTTGCCTCTCTCCTTTTTCGTCCCGATGTGCCAGACCTGCAAGCCATTGTCGTTCTTGAGGTCTACAAATGTGCGATTTGTGAGGATTAACCGGACAAGCAGCGACTATTCTTGTCTGGATTTTGGGAGGGCTGTTGGAAAACTTCTTCTATGTAGCCAGATGAATGTTCCTATTAATATACGCATAGAGCTGGCTACCGGTAGCCAGCTCTGGCTATTCGTAGACAGAAGTTTCTGCTTAGATGAAGCCCTAATGACGTTCAATTAAAGTTAGGCGATAAAAGTTTTCTGATTTTATAGAGCCTCTCACAACAACAGGAAAAGGAAGTGGTATCTTATGGCGACCATTCAATGCAGATGCGGTTCCGTCCGCATCGACTTCCCCGCAAACGCGGAGCTGTTCCGACACGAGTGTTGTTGCCATGACTGCCTCTCGGCCCTGTGGTATGCGACTAAGCGTGGCGGCCCGGAATATCCTCACGATCTATGCGCAGACTGTTGCTGGCTGCCGAACGA
>JACXTT010004016.1_pt1 | contig 22114 bp, 23 predicted proteins | sample 9270951 | NCBI WGS metagenome assembly JACXTT01 (sample SAMN15532306, study PRJNA645909) | rock metagenome | isolation source: weathered quartz diorite | place: Puerto Rico | collected 2017-06-21
GATCGTTGAGCGCGGCTGGGTAAAGGACCGCGCCTATATCCTCTACATGGACGGCAGCGTAGAAGTTGAGACGATGCTTGGACGGCGGATTTTCTCATCTCTTCAGGACGCGCAGGAATTCATTGCGTAATATTGAATTCTCGGTCCGCGGTCGCTTTGTTGATGTTCACCTGTTGCCTAATGAATTGGCTGACGAGTTGGCGTATCAGAATGACTAAAGGCGGCCGGCGCCCGCAAGTAGCGGCATCGAATGCGACTTTTCCTCTGCGTGTCAGGTCACCCGGCCGAGAACACGGGTCTGTTGCCGTTCCTGCCGCAAAATATATGCCTCGGACGCCAGGCCTATTAAGCAATAAATTTTTTGGTTCGCAAAACACGGTCGCATTAACCATTGACCATGTCTTAGCTGGGGCGGGAATAGCAGTTGCAATCGGTTCCATAACATTTGCGGCGTCCATGGTCGCTCAAAATAACCATGGGACGAGATTGGAAACCGGTGACGATTTTCGCTTGGGAGAGCTCGCTCGGACCCGGACCCTTTTCGCTCAAGAACCGTTCGAATCTCTTGACGGCCCATTTATCGACTATAGCGCGACAGGGTCGATTTCTCGGACCGAGGTCCGACACGGTGTGCATCGGCCCGGTGCGGGACTCAACCCAGCCAAGGCCCCTTTGGCAGCGCATCAACAAAGCGACAATTACGTTCTAAGCTTTGTTTATAGAAACATGGCCCTTGTAAAAAGCAAACATGGTTTTTACACCGCAAGGCCAGGTACGCCGCTGCCAGGTGCTGGGCACGTCCGTTCGATCGAGAGACGACAACACAAATGGGTCCTTGTGACGGATAGGACAGTAATTGCCGGGGACAGTTGAGAAAAATGGCATAAAAAGGGCTGAAGGGATGCGCAGCTTATGATTCATTGTGCGTTCCGCGCCTCAAAAGGCCAAGCCTCATTGGACCTATGATACGGTTTCCGGCTGATTAATTCGGTGTGATTGGCCTTGGCCACCAATGGAAATTGGTGCGCGATTGGATTTGTTCTGGCCTGCCGGCGAGGGCGACGCATTGGCTGGCGATTTCTGCGTCGAGCTCGTCGATGGTCACAATGTGCTTATTGACGATTGGCTCGTCGACCAGCGCCCATAGGGTTTCGGCCGGCTGCAGTTCTGGAGTGTAGGGCGGCAGATGAATAAGGCGAATCCCGTCGGGGATTTTGAGATTGGCCGGCCCATGCCATCCTGCGTTGTCGAGCACCAGCAGGATGATGCGCCAAGCCCGCTTCGACTTCGCGCGCAAAGGTTTCGAGCAAAGCCTCGAAAAATTCCTTCGACACACCGTTGGAAACATACCAGAAGGTTTCGCCGCTGGCGGGTGATACGAAGGCGGTAACATAGAGCCAGTCAAAGCGATGATGGCCATGGGCGATGGGCCGACCGGCGCCCACACCCGGCGCGTGACGGGTTTCAGGCCAATGCGATGCTCGTCCGTGGCGAAGAATTCGATCTTTTTGCCGGGATGTTTTGCGGCTTCTTCTGCAATGGCGTCCGCGAGCTTTTTTTAAATGCGGCCGTCTCTTCGGGCGAAGCCGATTTTGGGTTTTTCGGACGCGGCTTCTGGATCGACCAGCCGATCGCCTTCAACGCTTCCCAGCCACGTTGGGGTGCCACCGACTTAACGCCGAGCTCCGCGGCCATCCACTCTGCCACCTTGCGGCTCGACCACAGCCCGCCATCTTGCGGCGGCGCTCGAAGGCGATCGAGCAGTATTGCCAGAAGCTCCGGTTTCAGCACCGTTGCCGGCGCTCCGTTGCGGCGGCGCAGATCGCCAAGCGCCTCAGGTCCTTCGGCGTTGTAGCGGGCAAGCAGCTGTTCGATCCATCGCTCGCCATAGGCCGCCGTCTCCGACACTTGCGCGACGGTGTGACCCCGCGCCAAAAGCCAGCTCACCTGGAAATGCCGCGCCGCAGTGGCATCGTGACATGCCACATACCGCTCTTCCAACTCCGCCACGCTCAAATGTCCGCAAACTGTTGCCATGGGTCCGCCTCCCGACTCGTGACGCTGAAGCCTACCGCTTCGCAAGGCCGTGTGAATCCCCTTTCATCATCGAGTCAATCAGCCGGGAACCGTATGAAAGTAAAGTAAACAGCGAGCCAAATGTCATAGGGTGCGAAGGCCGCGGATTATTTTCGGATTGTTGCGTCAGGCACCAATCGCAAGAGCCAGCGGCCGGCATCATTGCCAACATCTATCGCTTGCCCGCCAACCATTTGACGCACGCCTCCGCAACAGAGTCTGCAGTGCCACGCACGCTGTTCAGGCCGATGCAATCACCCGCTCAAACTCGGCCTCGGCTTCAAGGCTTGCACGATCTCGTCCAATCGTCGCAACGGCCAGTTTTTTACCGTCGCGATAATAGGCAATCATGCAATCTCGCGCCACAAAACTGCCGTCGATTTTGGCCGTGTCCCATCGTTCGGCATGGCCCACATAGGCAATCGCAACGTCGTATTGCTCAGTCCAGAAAAAAGGAACCGCATCAAATCGCTCACGCGCCCCAAGAATGTTGCGCGCGGCCGTTTGGCCCTGCCTTTCGGCCACGGCAAAGTGTTCGATGCGAATCGCATCACCAGTGAGCCGGTCCGGCCAGCGGGCAATGTCGCCAGCAGCAAATATATGAGCGGCGCTAGTCTCAAGATACTCATTGACGACGATACCGCGGTCAATCCGCAGGCCTGCTGCCTCTGCCAAGCCGACCTCTGGCCGTACGCCGGCGCCGATGACGACGAGATCGGCTTCGAGCTTTCGTCCATTGTTCAGCAGCACGCTTCGCGGCGCAATGGATTGCGCCGTAGCACCGAGATGGAAGCTGACGCCATGGGTTTCATGTAGCGTTCGAATGAAATGTCCCGCATCCGGTCCCAATATCCGTTCCATCGGGATCGTCTCTGGCGCAACGACATCGACCCCGACATTTCGTGCGCGTAGCGAGGCGGCGACCTCGAGGCCTATGAAACTTGCGCCGAGCACAACCGCGCGGCGTGCGCTTTGCGCCTTGACTGTGATGGCACGGCTGTCGGCGAGCGTGCGGAGATAGTGCACATGCGGGAGGCTGGCACCTGGAATGTCAAGCCGCACGGGTTCTGCCCCTGTTGCAAGCAGCAGCGCGTCGTAGGCAAGCTCGGTTCCATCATTGAGCCGCAGCTTATGGCCGGCAGCATCTATAGTGGCAACAAGGGTATTGAGCCGCAAATCTATATCTTGCGCCTTGTAGAAATCGGCCGATCGCAACGGAATCCAGTCCTCTTCGGCCGTGCCCGCAAGATAGTTTTTGGACAAGTTTGGACGATCGTAAGGACCGCTTTGATCGGCACTCAGCATGACAACATTACCGTCAAACCCTTCATTGCGGAGCGTCTCAGCCGCGGCATTTCCGGCAGCCCCCCCGCCCACGATAACCACGGTGTTTGGCAAGCCCACGGACGCAAGACGCCGCGGCCCCGGAATTGCAACCTTATCTTGGACAAACACGGCCCCGCCGCGCCGCGCAACGTGCCAGCAGGAAACCGGATTAAGAGCAGGCGCGCGAAGGGCTTTTCCGCTGCGCAAACTGAAACAGGCATGATGCCAGGGGCAGCGAATAGTATCGCCAACAATGAGCCCCTCGCCGAGAGGCCCGCTGTAGTGGGTGCATAGGGCGCCAATCGCGAAGATTTCTTCGCCCTGCCGGACTAGCAATACGGGCTCACCCCCGGCATGGCCGGTTATCATCCCGCCGTCGGAAATGTCAGCAAACGGGATACCTTGGGAAAGGTCGGGACCTGTGAGCTGTCCGGACTCCGAAGCCATGCAGCGCCTCCCTTGCTCTATGAGATTATTGTGCTTTGGCGGCTCCGACCGTGGCGCAACGAATTCCACATTCGGTGGCGCACCTCTTTGCTAGACGCGCAACACGCGCGATAGTTCCATGATTGCGGACTAGATCGCAATCCCATTCTGCGCGGCGAGCTGACGGAGACCGGCGAGCGGCCGCGCCCCAATATGCTGGATAACTTCGGCCGCGGCAAGGGCGCCAAGACGCGCGCAATCTTCAAAAGGCTTGTCCCTGATCAATCCGGCGAGAAATCCTGCGGCGAATAAATCGCCGGCGCCCGTCGTGTCGACGACCGCATCGACGGGAAAGGCAGGCACGGCAAATGTCTCGCCTTTCGTTACGACAAGCGATCCCCGTTCCGACCGGGTCACGACGCCTAAGACATTTTCGCCGCGGAGCTGGGCAACGGCGGTGTCGAAGTCAGCGGTTTGATAAAGCGAATGCAATTCGCTTTCGTTCGAAAATAGGATCTGGATTGCGCCCGAGCGCATGAGACCCAAAAATTCGTCGCGGTAACGATCGACGCAAAAGGAATCGGACAGCGTAAGGGCGACCCGCCGCCCCGCACCCCGCGCAATTTTTGCGGCTTTGACGAATGCGGCTTTCGCGCCCGGAGGGTCCCAAAGATAGCCTTCGAGATAAACGATTGCCGACTGCCGAACCATGTCTTCGTCGACATCCGCCTCGCTCAGATTCTGGCTGGCCCCCAAATAGGTGCTCATGGTGCGCTGGGCGTCCGGCGTCACGAGCACAAGGCAGCGGGCGGTCGCCGGCCCGTGCATCGCAAGCGGCGTCGAGAAAGTGACTTTCGCTGCATGAATATCGTGCACAAAAGCGGCGCCGGCTTCGTCGGATCTAAGCTTGCCGATAAAGGCGCCGCTGCATCCAAGGCTCGCCGCGCCGATGATCGTATTTGCCGCCGATCCGCCCGACACGAAAATTGCCGGACCCATCGCCGCATAGAGCGCATCCGCGCGGGCCTCATCCACCAGCGTCATCGCACCTTTGCGCAATCCCTGCGCGAGCAGGAAATCGTCATCGGCCGTGCTGATGACATCGACAATCGCGTTACCAAGGCCAAGCACGTCGAACCGGCAAGAAGGCATAGCCGCACTCAGGAGAGTTTCGGGAAGGGTAGAACCTATCCTCAATATGTTTCCGCAACCGGCAATGTCAAAGCAAATGCGCAATAGACCTCGCGCACAACCCTTTTTTTACGACGATACCAAAACAAGGCACAACAGCGACAACGAAAATCGCCATGAGCCCCGACGGATGTCGCCACGGTCATGACGATCACATGGCGCATTGTCGAGCCTTCCAGCCCCGCATGAATAACGCAGCGCAAGAGACGAGCTTCAATGGGCCCGGCAAACTCCGGCCTCTTATAAGAAGGACGACCATACATCCGCTCTGGGAATTTCATGTTTAGAATTATTCTAGAAATGTTTCACGTGAAACATTTTTGTCCGATTCTGCCCGAAAACCTTACAGGGCGGGAGACAGCGGCCCCGCTTTCAATTTGTAAGATTGATCGAATTTTTGGTGCAATTCGAGTCGGGCTCCGGATGCGCCCATCGTGGCCCGGCCGGTTGCCCAAGCGCAGTTCCCGTGTAAGGTTGCGCTTTTCTCGCGTCGCGCGATTAAGCCCGTGGGAGCCAAGCGTGCGACGAATGGCGAGCACGCCCACGCTAATTTGTGCGCAACGATCAAATTAGCGCAAAAGCAACTCGGGTAATTGAGCGAATGGTAACCCCACGCTGCATAATGTTCACACTGGAAACGATTTCGCACGCAAACTCCACACCGAGAACTGACAAATGGAAACAGTGACCGCGCCCTGTTCGCATTGCTTCATAGAGACGCACCAAAACGTGCTTCATTCAGCTCGACTGGACCTTGATGAGTACGGGGAAAATGTTGAAATCTATAAGCTCCTCCAATGCGCCGGTTGCCGCAGCATTTCAATGGCGAAAGATTGCTATTACTTCGAGGACTTTCAAGTACGTTACTATCCACCCCCAGCGAAGCGCAAAATGCCCTCCTGGCAATTTCTCCCCGAAGTTCTGCCCCATAAGTCTGCGGTTCTGCTCGATGAGATTTACGAAGCTATGCGAGGGGGGCAATATCGGCTTGCAGTAATGGGAATACGCGCCCTCCTTGAGCAACTGATGATCTCTAAAGTCGGCGACCACGGCTCGTTCAAAGAAAACGTGAACGCTTTTTGCGACAAGGGTTACATCTCAAACGTTAAACAACGTGATCAACTGAACGATATTCTTGAGGCTGGTCACGCGACCATGCATCGAAACTTCAATCCCACCGAACGCGATGTGTCTATAGCTCTGGACATCACTGAAAACATTCTCTCTACGATTAACGTAAACGGAGAAGCGACAGCAAGCGTGGCTGATCGAATACCGCCTCGCCCTCCGCGCACTAAAAGCTCTTAAGCTCCCTTCGGATAGCTGCTGCGAGTCGTGTATTCTCGTCGCGGACGACGGCGACTATCAATAAATTGTTCGTCGGAAGGATTCTCTTGTTTTAAGCTTCCCTGCTTTATTGTTGTTCACATTCCGCAACCATTATGACAAAGCTTTCGATAAAACGCCGGAACCTTATTTTGCCCTCCATGGCGACCCACAGGTTTGAGTTCTTTAGTTAGTTATAGAGAACGATTTTTACTATGAAAAAATTCATGCTTATTTTGTCTCTTGCTATTGTATCAAATGCAAATGCAGAATGGTCTTGGTGGTCTGGTTGGACTACATACGAAGAATGTGTAAATTATAATACCACTAGTGTATATGCGAAAACGCATCCATATTATGACGCAAAATTGGCTTGTAATTACCTTCTTCCTCCACCACCTCCCCCTCCTACCATTTCTGTTTATCAAGGACGACCAGTTAATCAAGAGTGTATGAAAAGAATAGCTTTTGGCAGCAATGAAGAAATGAAGGCATATATCTGTTCAAGAACGCTTGAAGAAATAGAGGATGACTTAAAAGACTCAAGATACGAAAGGTAATTTATTTAGTACTCTATTGGATGGCTACTTATGAGCCTCCGAGGTACAGACTTACAAGCGATGCGGGGATCATGTCTCGAATGCGGGTTGCAGGTTATAATGGCCCTATAGACCTCAGATCGCCATGTCGTCGCCCGTGGACAGAAGGGATGGACAGCAAAATGAAAACCACATGCAATTAATTTTAAAGAGAGCAACATACACAGTGACAGACTAAATTTGTAACAACGCAGCAATCGTCATTGGTGTCCTGCGCGGGTCGCGAAATCGCTTGCACGGTTTTTAACATCGGAATGTTATGATAAGCGCCGCACGAATCGGCAATGCGGCTGAGGGGCTCAGGAGCAGTTAATGTGGTCCTCGATTGCAAGCGCCCTTCTTGGAGTTGCCGGATGGTTCGTAACGAGCTTCTTTGTGAAGCCCTTGCTCGATTTTTGGACCCTGAGAAGCCAAGTGCTAGAGGAGGTCATTTTTACGGCAAATGTCGCGCCGATAGCTGCAGAGGATCCCCGTTATCGAATGACAGTAGATTCATTGCGCCGCCTCGGGGCGAAGGTGCTCGCAATGAACATCGCCGAATCGCGCTTGTTACGGTCGTACCTTTCCAAATGCAAGTACGACCTTGGCAAGGCGGGATCTGGTTTAATTAGATTATCCGGGACTCTGGCGGCTAATTCCGATCCGGCCAGGGCTGATTCTGAACACGACCTTCGCATCCGTTATACAAATGAGATTCAATTTGGCTTGAAGCTCCCGACCTTTTGATTTTACCAAGGGCAGTACTTTACAGAGGCATCTCGCCAGCCTGTCTCATTGTCCCCGGGCTTATGGTGCAAATAGCCGACTGAGACGAACCGCGTTTCTTTCTAGGTCTCGACCAGTTTTAGCGTCAGACATTTGGCGGCGCCACCCGCCTTCATGAACTCCGACAAGGGCGTTATCACCGGCGTAAAGCCGGCGCTGCGCAGGCGGTTCTGCAAATTCTCCGATGCGTCATTCATAATCACATGGCCATTCAGGTCCACGGCGTTGCAGCAGAAATTTAGAGCATCGGTTTCGTCAACCACAATACGCTTGCCACTTGGCACCAGCCTTTCAATCAGGGTCCGCGTTGTTTCATCGAACGCTTCGGGAAAATACATCAAATGGCCGCCGCCCAATGGGCAAAGGCAGGTGTCGAGATGATAAAAACGCGGATCGGCCAAATTCAACGCCACCGTTTTGCGGCCGAGCAATTTTCCCAAAAGGGCAGGCACGGCGCCATCCGAGCGAAAACCGTGACCAACCCACAGCAATTCTTCCTCGCGGTCGAACAAGGCATCGCCCGCCCCTTCGAACGGCAAATCATCCGGCCAGTCCAGAATTTCAAATCCGTTTTGCGCGAACCAGAGACGGTGATGCGGCTCTTCGCCCTGCCTTTCTTCGCAGCGAAAACGGCTGACAATGGCTTGTCTGCCGAGAACGAGGCCCGCGTTTGCCGTGAAAACAATATCCGGCAGATCGCATTGCGGCGGCTCTAATACCACTTTCGCATGCTGTTCGATCGCGTTTCGCAAACCATTCCATTGCCGGCGGGCCAAATTATCGCTGATATTTGCGATATGGCCTTCCATCCACGGGTTGATCACGTAAGCGACCTCGAAATGATCGGGAGGGCACATAAGGATCGTCTGCCGCGGTGCCGCGCCTTTTACGCAGGCATTTTGCGCAGCCGGTGAGCTCGCAACGTGAATGGTCATCCAACGCGCTCCACGCTATGAGCGGAGACCTCCTCGAGCGCGTCATGAAAGACCTCGATCGCGAATACGAGATCGGCTTCGTCGATGACGAGCGGCGGGGCGAAGCGGATGACGGTGTCATGCGTGTCCTTGGTCAAGACTCCCCGCCGCAGCATGGCACCGCACACGTCCGCGGCTTTGACGCGCGCGGGATCGAGCTCGACCCCGGCCCAGAGTCCCTTGCCCCGGACCTCGACGATTGCCGGATGACAGGAGCTCGCGAGCCTGCGCAGTAAAGTCTTGCCAAGCACTTGGCTGCGGAGCGCTAGGTCTTCGTCTTCCAAAACGGCAATCGCCTCCCGCGCCACGGCGGCCGCGAGCGGATTGCCGCCAAAAGTCGAGCCGTGACTGCCGGGATCGAAAACGTCCATGACGCCGCGCCGCGCAACAAAGGCGGAGACGGGCAAAAGGCCGCCGCCAAGCGCCTTGCCGAGGATCAGACCGTCGGGCTTAGCGTTCTCATGCTCGAAGCAGAAATTGCGCCCGGTGCGGCCGAAACCTGACTGAACCTCGTCGAAAACGAGCAGAATTCCGTGCCGGTCGCAGATTTTTCGTAGGCTCGCGAGATAGCCATCCGGCGGCACAATGATCCCCGCCTCGCCCTGAACGGGTTCGATCAGCACGGCGGCCGTGAAGCCGGAGATCGCCGCCTCGAGTGCCGCGGCGTCGCCATAGGGCACGGTCACAAAGCCGGGGGCGAAGGGCCCAAAGCCGCGCTTATAAGAAGGCTCGCTCGAAAAGCCGACGATCGAGGTCGTGCGGCCATGAAAATTGCCCGCGGCGACGATGATTTCCGCTCTTCCCTCGGGGACCGAAAGTTTGTCGTAGCCATAGCGGCGGGCGGCCTTGATGGCGGTCTCGACCGCCTCCGCGCCGGTGTTCATCGGAAGGCAGGCGTCGAGCCCGGTCAGCTCCGCGAGCTCTTGGCAAAACAGCCCAAGATTGTCCGAATAATAGGCCCGGGAGACAATGTCCAAACGCGCAAGCTGGCGCTTCATTGCCTTTACGAGGCGCGGGTGAAGATGGCCAAAACTTGCCGCCGAATAGGCGCCCATCATGTCGATATAGCGCTTGCCCGCGGAATCGAAGAGATGCGCGCCGTCGCCCCGCGCCAGCACGACCGGGAGCGGCGCATAATTTTTTGCGCCAAAACGGGTCTCGCGCGCCATCACCCGCTCCAACGAATTGGCGGTTTGAGCGAGCGGAGAATGAAATGACATTTTAGTCTCCAATGCCTACCTTCTGTGAGATAGGAATTATCGCCCGGAAAGCGGCGTTCTTGCCCCGGAAATTTCTAGGTTTCGCGCAGAATATTTGCGCCAAAGCACTTTTTCTGGAGGAAAATGCGTCTGATCCCTGTATGAGCCAAAGCACGGGCTTTAAGCGCGGAAGAATGGCACATTTGCCTTGCCGAAAGCTGGAGAAGCGAGAGCACCATGGCGCGCCGGCACATGATCGACGACATGGACCTCAAGATCATGAAGCGCATCGAGCTCGACGCGCGGATCAGCAATGTGCATCTGGCCGAGGCCGTGCATCTCTCGCCGAGCGCTTGCCTGGAGCGCGTCAAATCGCTCGAAAAGGACGGGCTAATCCGCCGCTATGTCGCCGAGTTCGATCTTTCAAAAATTTCAAGCTCGGTGATGCTCTTGGTCGAAGTCATCCTCGAAAACCACCGCGAGGCCGATTTCGAGCGGTTTTTGGCGGCCATCCGCAAACGCGAAGAGGTTTTGGAATGCTACAAGATCGGCGGAAGGATCGATTATCTGATGCGGGTGCTTTGCCGCGATATCGAGCATTACAGCGAGCTCAGCGACTTTATGAGCCGCGGCGAATTGGGCGTCGAAAAATTCCACGGCCATGTCGTGCTCGCCGTCGACAAGTCCTTTAACGGATACCCGCTCGATCTTCTCGTCGAGCCGCGCGGAAAAGATTGACGGTGCTGGCTGAACGGCATGATTCCGTTTGGTGCGTTTGGCGGCGTCCCCGCATGACGCAACTCGGACTTTATCGCGACCACCGGGTCGATTCATCGCTATCCAACAAAGGTGGTTCTCCAAGCCCCTTCCGAGCGCCATCGCATTTACACGCAAATAATGGCTGGCGTTTAGCGATACCGGTAAGATACGGGGCCAATGCCCTTTTGCAACCGTTGATGGGGGATCACCCAAAGTGCTATATACGGTACAATTCATGCCGCCCTTGACGGATAAATTGCTTCTTACCTCGCGTCGGAAGCTCCGGTTAAATCGCCATTATGTGCCTTAGGTTGTTGCCCGAACGACTCAATCTCGCCATCGCACGGCGGTGCGAAGTGGCCTGTGGAGGTTGTTATACCTACTTCGGCCACGAGGAGCCCAACCTCGGAAAATTCGTGCCTTCGGTGGCAGCGTTTGTTCGTCTCGGGCTCAGCGACGTAACCTTGTCAGGCGGCGATCCTTTGACAATCGTAGGGCTCCTGGACTTTCTCTCAGTCATGAGATCCGTGGGAGTCCGCTCGATTAAGCTTGATACAGTTGGCGTTGGCCTCGCGACGTCGGCATCTGGGTCTGGCATAGATTTGCATGGCCTTGCAGCGGAGACAGACTACATTGGCATTCCGCTTGATGGATGGTCCGATGACAGTGCACTCAAATTTCGACGTGGTCGGAGGCAGCTCTATTCCGAGACGCTGGAGCTTCTTGAAGCACTCGATGCACTTAGCGGGATGCCAAAAGTCGTTATCAATACCGTCGCCTACAGCGGAAATTTGTCCCATCTCGGCGTCATCTACGCAGAGCTGATCAAGCATTTTTGCGTGTGCCAGTGGAACATCTTTCAGTATACTCCCACCGATCAGGCGGTGCGCGGCGCGAACCAGCAGTACATCGTTAGTGACGAAGCATTCGAGCGCTGTTGTGCAGTTTTTCAGCGGTCTATCGCCCGTGCATCCACCTCGTCATTCCCGATCCATTTTCGCAGCAACCGCTCCCGTCTTGGCCAGTATCTGCTAGTCAACAGTGACGGCGACGCGTGGCTTCCTGACGAATGCGGCCAGACGGTGCGGCTGGGGTCCGTCTTTGGCCGCGAAAGCGAGGTACTAGATAGCTGGCGCGAGACGGCAGCGGCGCTGTTGCAGTGGTTTGATATCCCGGACGCTCGATCGACACTCCTCCAGTCGGTGAGGGCATAGATGCTTTTCATCAGCTATGCGCGTGAAGACCAGCAGGCAGCCGCCAAGCTTATCAACGAGTTGGATGCGGAAGGCATTCAATTCGTCATTGACCCTGACCTGACCGAGGGGGATCCGTTCTGGCGCGAGGCGGTCGCACAGCGGTTTTGCGAATGCACGCTCATGGTGGGCCTCGCCTCCTTGCATGCTGAGCGTTCGCCGTGGGTGCAGCAGGAGAGGCGCGCCTTTACCGGCTCAAAATTGTGGGTCGCCATAGGCCCCGCCGCGAATCGTCTGGAGGCATGCTCCGATGAGGCGAGCGAACTGGTTCAGCCTGAGCGAGCTTTGCGTGCGATCCGCGCCGCGCTGGGGGCGGGGTTTCGCAATCGTTCACGCAGGCCTGAGCAACGCAATCGGCTCATCCCACGAGACGATCGGTTGCAGCGCATTCAGGAACTGCAGAGCCACCTCGACGCCTTTCTGAAGTCACGCAATCCTCGTTCCGCACCAACGTTGGAAGTCGCTGGAGCCATCGCTCGTAGCAGAAACGGGCCGATTGAGCTTCAACTCTGCGCCATACACGCGGAAACGCAAGGTACGGCCATTTTTGTTGGCACCGAGCCGGTGACCAATGCGCAATATCGTGCCTTCATTGATGCCACATGCTATAAGGAGCCACCAACATGGCGGCGCTCCGCGTTTCGCTCTGATGATGCGCCGGTCACAGGCGTAAACTGGTTTGAGGCGCGCGCATTTGCAGCTTGGGTAGGAGGCAGTCTGCCGACTGAGGGCGAGTGGCTTAGAGCTGCACGCGGTAGCGATATGGTACGCCGTTTCGCGACGGCGAGCGGCGACATTGACCCTGCGATGGCATGCTATGGTCGTCCGTTCGGCTCCTTTGCGCCAGTGGCCACAACGGCTTACCCTCCAAATCCGAATGGCTACTACGGATTATGCGGCAATACCTGGGATTGGTGTGCATCCACCTGGGGGCCGCACCAGGTTATTCGCGGTGGCGGTTGCATGGATGCCGCCGCTTTCTGCACGATCGAAACCCGCTATCGACAGGCGCCAATTGACCGCGACTGCTGTGTCGGGTTTCGTGTCAAAATTGCGACGAATAAAACCGCTTAGTGGAGAAAGAAGGAGACACGCCATGGCCAAAGACATAGACATCCTAAAGCAGTTCATGACCCTCCCACCCAAAGAACGGGCTGCCGCGCTGGCACATTGGATCTATGTGCAAACCTCCCACCGGGATGATAATGAATGGTCAGTGCGAGTAGCCGAGTCCTGGAACGATCTCGACGCCACGCCGAAGGAATTCAACATCCTCACCATCGATACCTGGACCCAGCACCCCAACTGCTGGAAGCCTGGATCACAGCTGTGAACGCCTATCGAAACGATCGGGAGCGCGGAAAGCCGAAGACCTGACGGGGGCGCGACACCAGTTAGCTCCCGCGCACGGATGCTCGTCACGGTTACGAGGCATTTGCAATGAAGAAAGTCGTTGTTGAACAAGAAGTCTGTCTGCTGGAAGACTACTTCAGGGTTGACGAGGCCATCGTCTCATACGAACGCTTCGATGGGAAAATGAACCCGCCGGTCCGGCGGCTATGTCTTGAGCGGGGCGATTCGGTTGCGGCGATCGTGTTCAATCGCGACAGGCATAACGTAATTCTGGTCGAGCAGTTTAGGTATCCAGCTTTCAAGAAAGGCGAAGGATGGATAGTCGAAGTCGTCGCAGGCTCGATTCCGGCCCACGAGACGCCGGAAGCAGCGCTGCGTCGCGAGGTACGCGAAGAGATGGGTTACGACATCGACCGGCTGCACCCCATCGCGACATTTTATGTTTCACCCGGTGGCTCCTCCGAGCGCGTTATGCTCTTTTATGCCGAAGTGACGAATGCGGGGAGGCTCGCACCTGGCGGAGGTCTGGCCGAATCTGGCGAGGACATCCGCACCGTCGAATTGTCGTTGCAAGCGTTGCGCGACGACTTGATGCTCGCTCGCATTCGTGATGCCAAGACGTTGATCGGCGTCATGTGGCTCTTGAATGAAGGCTCTCGTATTAGTTTGCCCGATCGCGGAGCCGCCGGTGGTTGACAAGCCATTGCGATGTTTCGTCATCATGCCATTCGGAGAAAAGATCGACGCCGACCGCAAGGCGATCAATTTTGATAAAATCTACGACGACATGATTCGGGTTGCTATTACCGGTGAGCCTATGCGCAAGGTCGGGGGTCCGCAGCTTGAATGCATTCGCTGCGACAAGATCGCCCAGTCCGGCTGGGTGCACCGACTAATGATTTCGGAAATTTACGAGGCGGACGTGGCTGTCGTCGATCTGTCGACGCTCAATCCAAACGTCTTCTACGAGCTTGGTGTGCGACACGCTTTGCGACGCACCGTGACAGTACTGCTCTGCCGCAAGGGAACAAAGACTCCTTTTAACATTGCCGGCTTCAATCTGATTCGTTACGATCCAGACGATCCACAAAACTTACAAACGGTGCAAACGCAGATCGCGAGCTTTGTCGCCAATGGCTTAAAGACGGGGCAAAGGGACAGCCTCGTGTATGAAGTTCTTGAGGAGCATGGCTGGGAGGGTCCGCCGCCTGTACCATTGGCTCATGAACCGATCCGGCTCTTTTTGCCGCGCAATGTGCCAGGTACCCGTATCGGGGTTCTTACTGGTGGGCTGCAACATATCAAGGACATCGATATCTGGGTCAATTCCGAGAACACCAACATGCAGATGGCACGCTTCTACGAGCGTTCAAGTTCGGCGGTCATACGGTATTACGGCGCCCTCAAAGACACGACTGGCTACGTTAAGCAGGACACCATCGCCCAGGAATTGGGCAGGCTGATGAAAGGGAAACTGTCGGTCCCGCCCGGAACAATCCTGGTAACACCACCTGGCGAACTCAAAAAGAGAGGTGTCAAGTGGATCTTCCACGCGGCTGCGGTGCAGGGTCAACTCGGAAAGGGTTACAAACCCGTTCCGGACATCAGCGACTGCATCCGAAACGCGCTGGAATTGGCGAACTCGCCGAAATTGAGGAAGTCGAAGTGCAGTTCGATTCTGTTTCCCCTGTTCGGCACTGGGACCGGTGGCGCAAAGGTGGACAACACAGTCAAAGAGCTTATCGACACCACGATAAATTATCTCGAGAACGACCCGAGCGGCACAATCAAGGATATCTATTTCCTTGCCATCACGGACCGCCAGCGCGACGCGTGTCTAAGTGCGCTCAAGAATGCTGAGGCCGATCCCGAGCATTTGTTATCGTAAGATTCTACCGATTATTGGATGTCCGCTCGGAGCACAAAGTAGAACTTCAAATGAGTACACTGCCGTGTGCCTTACTCTTTTCCGCTTGGTGTAAGTAATCCCACACGTCTAGGCGCCGCCAATGAAAACGACCCCTTGCGCCTCTAGCGCGTGGCGCTCGGTCTGCCGCTCGGCCACGGCCGTTCAAAAACGTCGAAAACACTGCTCTTTTCTGCTAGTAAGCGTCTTGGAGAACGGCCATGACGCAGAAATCCGTGACCGCGGCGCTCCTCGTCATTGGCGACGAGATCCTTTCCGGCCGCACCAAGGATCAAAACATTTTTTATATCGCCGATTATCTTGCAAAGATCGGGATCGATCTCTGCGAGGCACGGATCGTTCCCGACGCTGCCTCCGAGATTATTGCCGCGGTCAATGCGCTGCGCGCGCGCTATGATTATCTCTTCACGACCGGCGGCATTGGCCCAACCCACGACGACATCACGGCCGATGCGGTCGCTGCCGCGCTCGGCGTCGGAATCTCGGAAGACCCGCGCGCGATAGAGGGTCTTCTTACGCTGATTAAGCCCGAAGATTTGAACGAAGCGCGGCGGCGGATGGCGCGCATTCCGCATGGCGCCGAGCTCATTGAGAACAGAATTTCGAAGGCGCCGGGCTTTAAAATCGAAAATGTCATTGTGCTGGCGGGCGTTCCGGCGATCATGCATGTCATGCTCGACGCCGTTGCGCCGCACCTCGTGCGCGGCGCGCCGGTGATTGCCGAGACGATTTTTGCGGGCAATTTGCGCGAGGGCACCTATGCGGCGGCGCTTGAACAACTAGCCGCCGCGAGCCCGGAGCTTACCTTTGGCTCCTATCCGGCATTTCGCGACGGCCGGTTTCACAATGAGATCGTGGTGCGCGGCAAGGACGCAGCAAAAGTTGCCAAAGCAGCAGCGGCCGTTCATGCCATGGTAGAAGGTCTTTGCAAGCAACGGGTTTGAAATTTGATGCCCCAAACGCCCGCGCCTGGAAACCTGCCCGCCGAGAAGGCTTTTCATGTCTCTTGGGACCAGTTTCACCGCGATGCGCGCGCTCTTGCCTGGCGGCTCTCCGTGGCGGGGCGTTTTGAAGGCATGGTGGCGATCACGCGGGGCGGGCTCGTACCGGCCGCGATCGTCGCGCGCGAGCTCGATATGCGGATCATCGACACGATCTGTATCGCAAGTTACGCCACCGTGAAAGTCCAGGAGGAAATCAAAGTCCTGAAAAGCGTCTTGCCCGAGATGGCACGCGAGAGCGGTGAGGGTCTCCTCATTATCGATGATCTCGCCGATACCGGCGCGACGATCAAGCAAGTCCGCGCGATCTTGCCCAGGGCGCATGTCGCAACTGTCTATGTAAAGCCGCTCGGCCGCCCTTCGGTTGACACCTTCATCACGGAGGTTTCGCAGGACACTTGGATTTATTTTCCTTGGGATCTGGGCTTAAGTTTTCAGGCGCCGATTGCCGGGCCCGGTTAGCGAGCGTATGGGAGGCAAGTATGCCAAAAATCATCCCGAATCTCTGGTACAGTGAGAAAGCAGAAGAGGCTGCCGCCTTTTACGCCTCGTTGCTGCCGAATTCCAAAGTGGAGAGTGTCACGGTACTGCCTGCGGACACGCCGAGCGGCCCGGCAGGTTCCGTGAAGGTGGTCGAGTTCACCCTGATGGGCCAGCCGTTTATGGCCTTTAGCGCGGGACCGCTTGACGCGTTTAATCATTCCGTATCATTCGTCATTCAATGCGACGACCAGGCCGAAATCGACAGGCTCTGGGCGGCGCTGTCGGAAGGAGGACAAGCCGAGCAGTGCGGGTGGTTGAAAGACCACTATGGGCTCTACTGGCAAATTGTGCCCGCCGTGCTCGGCGATATGATGAAGGACAAGGATCGGGCCCGCGCCAAGCGCGTTGCCGAAGCAATGTTGAAAATGATCAAGCTCGACATCGCGGAATTGAACAAGGCATATGAAGGACCTGCGCCTTGATTCGTTTCAAGGCATGAGCGCTCCGCTGTGGTAGGGTCTCGTATCGTCTAGGCTGCGATGGGAATGCCGGATGACACACGGGTTGAAAATAGCCTTCGCTGCTACCGCTCTGGCGCTGAACTTCGCGGTGCCGGTTGCAGCCGGCCCATACGAGGAGGGCGATGCTGCATATAAGCGCGGCGACTATGCAACTGCTATGCGCGTTTTACGTCCACTCGCGGAACGCGGCAATGCCGAGGCTGAGTACCTAGTCGGTTCAATGTACGAAGATGGCCCTGGAGTTGGACGCGATGAAGCCGAAGCCTTAAAGTTCTATCGTCTCGCGGCGGAGCATGACCACGCGCACGCCATGTTCCGTCTTTCGTCGATGTACTCAAATGGATACGGCGTAAAAGAGGATGTAACTGAGGGATGGAAGTGGCTTCAGCTTTCTGCTGAACACGGATACCCGGATGCTCAACTCTACGTCGGGTGGGCTTATAAACTCGGTGGCTTTGTATCGCGGAACTATTCCGAGGCGGTAAAGTGGTTTCGCCTCGCTGCGGAGCAAGGGGACAACGTCGCGCAGGACGAACTTGGATTGATGTACAAATACGGGACGGGCGTTCCACAGGACTATGTCCTTGCACACATGTGGTTCAATTTGTCAGCGGCGCAAAACCTTGCATTCGCGATCTCAAATCGAAAAGACGTCGAAAAATTGATGACCCCCGAGCAGATAGCCGAGGCGCAAAAGCTTGCGCGCGAGTGGAAGCCGATCACGCAGCTGCCAAAGTAGAGATAACAATATACGCGCTCTCTTTTGGCCGGTATATCGGAAAGCAATGACCGTCGGCCAAAAGCCGTGAATCAACTCGCTCGAATTTTGCTACTCGCCCACAGTCACTTTATTCCCGGGGCGTTACTCTGGTTCCAGCGGACGGTATCAAGGGTCCCGTCGGGATTGATGAAATGCACAGGCCGTGCACGGATGATCTCAAATCCTTGAATTGACTCCATAGGATTGCTGCTCGGGTTTGGTCCTTGGAAAATTACACCCGCCGGTTTCCATGATCGAAGGGTCTCTGTTTGAACAATTGCGAGAACAGGACCGCCGCTCATGCCGCCAAAATCAAAATTCTCCGGCATGTCTTCGTCTCCAAGAATACGGATAAGTTTGTCTCGCTCGATCTGAATTGAAACGCAGGTCTCGTGCGCACTGGTCACTGAGCCCGCCATTGGTACGCATCCGAAACTTCTCAAATGCGGAGCAAGCCATCGCCTTCCATACCTAGGGAATCCACAATACGTCACACCGCCATCAACTTCAACCAGGCGCGGGGGCCACGTTTTCTGACACCCGGTAAGTGGCGTGCGACCGATATGTTGCATCTCCTCGTGGCTCACGCGGAAGGTGGCTATATCTATACCTTCGTGGTAAGCGATAATACGGTCATCCAGACGGATGGGCAGCGACACACCATTCCTGCCGATCATAGATCGAACAAACATCGGTGACTTACTGTCGTGAAGACACTGCACGACGACATGCGCCGCTGAAACAGCGAAAACTCGCTCACCAGTATTGAGAAAGAATAACGAACCGCCGCTCACCATCTCTTTGCCGCTACTGTCGCGCTGAGTCCAAAAAAGGGGAGCGGTTAGAGAGGCGACAAATTCAAGATCCGCCTTCATCAAATTTCGGTTGACGACGATGGCTTCCTCGATTGCAGAAGGATCTAGCTCTGCTTCATGCACAATCATTTGGCAACATCTCCGCTGCAGCTTTTGGAGCAGTTTGTCGAAAACGCAATGGTGATCGCATTCCGCTGCCGCCATTGCGGAGGAAACGAGATGAATGCGGTCCTAAAAATTTTGCCCACCTTCGAAGTTGCGGGCTGAGGTCGAGGCGCAGCGCTCGCCGGGTGCGAGACGGTCGGGTTCATGGCAAGGCACACCGAGCAGCCAGGTTCGCGCCAGTTAAATCCTCTGGCTCGGAACATCGCCTTTTCATCTTTGTTTATGACGGCGTCCTAAACCAGTTTCGATCGCGAATGGCTTTTGGTCTGGGCAACATAGGGCTGAACCTCAATCTCCCCATCCCTCTTTCGCGCTTCGGCGATCTCGAAAGAGGTCTGCATCCGCAAAAGCGTGTCCATTTTCACCCCAAAAGCTTTCTCGATGCGCAGCGCCATCTCTGGCGAGAGAGAGGCGCGGGTGTTTAGAAGGGCCGAGAGTGCCGGCCGGGTGACGCCAAGAATTTTGGCGGCATTGGTAACCGACAGCTCTAGCGGCTCGATAATCTCCATCCGGATGAACTGGCCGGGATGCGACGGCCTTGACATGCGCATCATGATCAAATGTCCTAGTGGTAGTCCTCATAATCGAGGTCGAGAATTTCGCCTTCCGCTTCGTCGATCCGGAACGTGATCCGCCAATTGCGGGTGACGCTGAGGCTCCACGTCCCTTTCCTGCCTGCGGTAAGCCGATGAGCCTTCCACGCCGGAAACGCCCGAAGCTCTTCAACGTCCTCCATATCCTGAAGGAAAGACAGGATATCGCGGAATTTCTCAATATAAGCGGCGGGAAGACCTGACGGGTCGTCTCGCTCGATGAACCACCGCAGTCCTCGATGGACCACGTTTCCAATCTTCATGAAGAAGTTTAGCAGGGAGGCTGTTTCCTGTCAAGCTACGGTTTACAGACTGTTACCGGCTACTCTTACGGACTTCGCTGGCCCGGGTGACCGCACGCATCAAGGCCTGCCCTTCAAAGCCACTCCCTGATGTCCACGAAATGGCCGGCGATTGCGGCGGCGGCGGCCATGGCGGGCGAAACGAGATGGGTGCGGCCCTTAAAACCTTGGCGGCCTTCAAAATTGCGGTTGGAGGTCGAGGCGCAGCGTTCGCCTGGCGCGAGACGGTCGGGGTTCATCCCAAGGCACATGGAGCAGCCAGGCTCGCGCCACTCGAATCCAGCAGCCAGGAAAATCGCGTCGAGCCCCTCGGCTTCGGCCTGTTTTTTGACGAGGCCAGAGCCCGGCACGACCATGGCGTTGACGGTTGCGGCGACATGCTTGCCTTCGACCATCTTTGCGGCGGCGCGAAGGTCTTCGATCCGGCTATTGGTGCAAGAGCCAATAAACACCCGGTCAATAAAAATGCCGGTGATTTTCTCGCCGCCTTGAAGCCCCATGTAATCGAGCGCGCGTGAAATCTTTGCTCGTTTGGCTTCGCTGTCTGCGTCGTCAAGACAAGGCACGCGGCCCTCGATCGTCACCACATCTTCCGGGCTCGTGCCCCAAGTCACAAGCGGCGGCAATTTGGCAGCGTCGAGCCGGATTTCCTTGTCGAATACGGCGCCCGGATCGGAGCGCAACGTTTCCCAATAGCGCATCGCCGCGTCCCACGCGGCCCCCTTGGGCGCCTTCGGGCGGTCTTTCAGATAGGCAAAAGTTTTCTCGTCGGGCGCGATTAAACCGGCGCGGGCGCCGGCCTCAATCGACATATTGCAGACGGTCATGCGGCCTTCCATCGATAAGGCGCGGATCGCTTCGCCCGCATATTCGATCACATGCCCAGTGCCTCCCGCGGTGCCGATCTCGCCGATGATCCCAAGCACGATGTCCTTGGCGCTCACGCCGCCGCCAAGTGCGCCATCGACGGTGACGCGCATATTCTTCGCCTTGGTCTGGATCAAAGTCTGGGTGGCGAGCACATGCTCGACCTCGGACGTGCCAATGCCATGCGCGAGCGCGCCAAAGGCGCCGTGTGTCGAGGTGTGACTGTCGCCGCAGACGATCGTCGTGCCGGGAAGCGTAAAGCCCTGCTCGGGGCCGATGATATGGACGATGCCTTGCCGCTTGTCGCGCTCGTCAAAATATTCGATGCCAAACGCGCGCGCATTGTGGGCAAGTGTCTCGATCTGGATTTTGCTTTCGGGATCGTCGATGCCCTTTGAGCGATCGGTCGTCGGGACATTGTGATCGACGACCGCGAGCGTCTTTTGCGGCGCCCGGACAGGCCGCCCGGACAAGCGCAGCCCCTCGAAAGCCTGGGGGCTCGTCACCTCATGCACAAGATGGCGGTCGATATAGATCAAGCTCGCGCCATCGGGCTCCGAATGGACGAGGTGATCATCCCAAATCTTGTCGTAAAGCGTGCGGGGTTTTGGCATGGCGGTGTTCCGTGTGCGAAGCGGCTCTTGCAAAAGAAGTAATTCAGATGGCAGTTCTTAGCGGCAAGACACGGCCACGGGAAGCCCCCCCGTGCCAGAAGTGAATTTGCGGAGGATCTCATGCGCCCGCCGGTTGCGCCTTACTTGACCGTTTCCCCTGCCCTCGCGGCGATCACCTTTTATACAAGCGTTTTCGATGCACGCCAGCGTGCGCTGATGCCGTCCTTCGACGGCATGCGGATCATGCATTGCGAGCTTTTGATCAACGAAGGCTCGGTCATGCTCGCCGACGCTTTTCCGGAATTTGGCCAGACGAGGGTGCCGGTGCCGGGCGAACTTGCGACAATTTCGGTGAGCCTGGAATATGCCGAGGCCAAGACGGTCGACGAAATCTTTGCGAAAGCCACGAGTCTCGGCGCAAAGGGCGAAACCACTCCGACGAATTCATTTTGGGGAACAAGGGTCGCGACCTTTCGCGATCCCTTTGGCCATCGCTGGATCCTAAATGCCCCGCTGGCTTGAGCCCTCGCTATCCGCCCCCGCCGGCCGCGGGAGCCGAATCGGCGGCGGTAGCGGCCTTCTTTGATTTGGCAGCCGCCTTGACCTCTTTTTTGGCAGCCTCACGCGCAGATTTGGCGGCCGGAGTCTCCATCTTTTCGGCGATGCGCGCCGACTTGCCACGCCGGTCGCGGAGATAATAGAGCTTTGCCCGCCGGACTTTTCCGCGCCGCACCAGCTTGATCGAATCGATATTTGGCGAATAGACCGGAAAGACACGCTCGACGCCTTCGCCATAGGAAATCTTGCGGACCGTAAAGT
>JACXTT010004017.1_pt1 | contig 22111 bp, 15 predicted proteins | sample 9270951 | NCBI WGS metagenome assembly JACXTT01 (sample SAMN15532306, study PRJNA645909) | rock metagenome | isolation source: weathered quartz diorite | place: Puerto Rico | collected 2017-06-21
GGAAATCGTCGAACAGACCTTCTTAACCGCGGTCCTTAGCGATGTTGGTGGAAAGCTCCACCTGCTCCGTTTGGAGATGCTCACCGACTTTGTTGGACTTGCCGATGAATACCGTCTCGTTGCCCTCGTAGCGAATTTCAAAAGATACAAGCTGTCCAGCTTCAATGTGCATATGACTCTCCCGGGTACGTGGGGTGTCACGCGCGATCTGGATTTCCCCGCGGCGGTTGGTACTGCGGACGCACTGCGCTCGGCGGTTGCACTCCAAATCGAAAATCTGTCGCCTTGGGCGCTAGACGAAATCTACTGGGATTGTGCGTGGGAGCCCCCGGCAAAGGGAACACGGGCCATCATCGTTCACGTCGGAATCGTATCTCGCGCCGTTCTGGATCCGTGGATCGGGTTGTTCCGATCCGGCCGCCTTGCGCTCACCGGAGCGTCTCTCTCCTCGCTCTCGTGGGCGCATGGCGCGATTGTTTTGTGGGGCGCCGAACGGCCGGCGATGGTGGTCGCAGCGGAATTGAATCACGTCGAAAGCGTGTTGGTTCACGATGACCGCATTTATGCGACTCATATGCCGGGCGACGATCCGAAGACGCTTGTGCCGGTCTTAGCGTCGCAGTTGATGCGCTCGAGCCGAATCGAAGCACCGGATCAGGTACGCGTTATAGGACATGGTGCCGCCAGCGCGGAAGTGGGATTGGATTCCGCTGCAGGGGCGGTCACAGACGGCCCCCACAGAGAAATCGCATTCGGAGCTGTCTCGACGGCTTTACTGGGTGTCGTCCGCAGTCGGTTTCGATTGAATTTAATTCCGGCGCAATTGAGATATCAGAGAAATTATCTTCAACTGGTTCCCACCTACGCGCTGATTCTATTTCTAGTGCTCCTAGGCGCATTCGCCTTGATTCGCGAACCTTACCAACAATCCGTATACGCTCAGCAATTGGACGAGGAAGCGCGACGTCTTGCCGTGGCGGTCCGGCCTGTCGCAGAGCAGGAAACGCGACTGAACCACGTCTCCGATCGTTTGAAGGCAATTGATGCATTGGTGCGCAGCCGGGATGCGAATCTTGAAGCGCTTCGTGAGCTCAGCCGTGTGCTGCCACAGAGTACGTGGCTCACCGCATATTCCTTTCAAGACAACGTCGTAACGGTTACGGGTTATTCCGAGAGCGCCTCATCGTTGCAAAAACTGCTTGAAGACAGCCCAGTGTTCCGCGACGTCCAATTCACGTCTTCGATCACACGCGATGCTTCGAACAAAGACCGGTTCACTCTGCGCGCATCGATCGAGGCCAGGCCGTGAAGTTCGAAATGCGGCAGCGCGACCGGCGCGCGCTCATCATTTTGGCACTTGCGCTGGCGATCTATGGAGCCGCCGATTGGTTCGTACTTCCGGCGTACGATCGCGTGTCAGCCGCACGGGAATTGGCTGCGGACAAAGAAAGTCAATTGAAGCGATACCGCCGCGCAGAACTACGTAAGGGCCAATATGAAGCATTGCTGAAAACGGCTAATGACAGACTCTCTAAGAGCGAATCGGTTGTTATCACGGCTGCGAATCTGTCCCTGGCTTCCGCAGAGTTGCAATCCTTGATCGAAGGCGCCGGTAACAAAGTAGGTCTCATGCTCGGCATAAGGTTGATGGGGAATGCCCGACGCGTGAATGATTTTTATGCAGAACTTCCAATGACGCTGAACTTCGAATCGACACCGGGACAGCTTGTTTCTTTTCTCAATGAGCTGCGTACGCTGCCGCGCTTCATCACCGTACGTATGCTGCAGATCTCGCCGGTTATGCCTGTCTCTGAAGCACCCAAAGGATCGGATTTGACCAAGAACGTCCGAGTGAGTTTGGGAATTTCTGCATTCACGTCCGCAGATCTCGTGAAGCCTCCAGGTGTAGCGAAATGATGTGGCGCAGGCTTTTGATTTTAGATTTTGTTCTCGTTGCGGCGCTTGTAGCAGGAATTCTGCAGGTTCGGCATAACTGGCAAGAGTTCATAGAAAGCCACCGCGTTGAGTCCGTTCGACCCGAGAAGGAGACAGTCTTAACAGTTCCCGGATCGATGACTCTTGCTCCCACTCCCCAAGATTGGACGGAAATCTCAGCCAAGTATCCTTTCAGCTTTGATCGTAATGATATATCCGTCGTCGCGCCGAAGCAGGCGGTGATGGTTACTCCGAAGCCGATTCTCTTAGGTACGATGTCGATCGGCAGTGAGAAGATCGCCATGCTGGCACCTGCGCTGACTGGAAACAGAACCTCACAGCCGGTGAAGGTTGGAGAATCATTAGATGATTGGCAAGTTGTTGAGATCCGCGACACGTCAGTCGTCGTCACAGCCACGAATGGTGTTCGCGAGACGATCATCTTAAACGATCCGAAGACACAAGCCTCACGAAGCAGCGAAAGAACAGGTGCCGCTGCGCCCGCACCCGTTAACGTTGTGAGCCCATCTGCGACTGCCGCACCCGTGGCCACTTCTACGCAGGCGCCTCAAACAGCCGCACCATCGCCAGGTGGCACCGGTCAACCAACCGGCGAAATCCTGCAGACACCATTCGGTCCAGTTCCGAGGACAAGGCCATAGTGAGACACCCGATGAAGAACTGCGTTTGGCTTCTTGTTTTTCTCTTGCTCGTGCCCACTTTCGTTAACGACCAAGCGCGTTCCTATGCTGCCGCCATACAACAGCAGCCACCGCGCCAGCCGGCTCCGGGAAAGAAATTTGTCACGACGCCGTTTGGACCGATAGAGGTCGACATATCCGATCCGCGCGAAGCAATCGCAGTCGGTCCTCCACTGCAACCTGCTACGCCACCCGGCCCCGCGGCTGCCCAGCCTGCCCCAGCGACGGCTCAGGCTCAACCCGATCAGGATGTGCCGGTCCTATTTAATTTCGACAATTTCAATATCAACCAGGCAATCCAGACCATCGCAAGGATTCTTGGCATCAATTACGTTGTGGACCCGCAGGTCAGAGGCACAGTCAACATTGGTATGTCCGGAAATGTGCGGCGATCGGAATTGTTCGGGGTTTTTGAAGCGATCCTGAAAATGAACGGCGCCACGATGATCAAAGCCGGCAACTTTTACCAAATCGTGCCTGCAAACACGGCGGTTCGTATGCCGATCGAAGTGCAGCGAGCGTTACCTGCTGTAGCTCCGGATGACCAGATTGTGCTCCAAGTCCTTCCGATGAAATTTGTCACTGCAGACGAGATGGCGCGGCTGCTGACGCCGTATCTGTCGGAAGCCGGGAATATTGTGTCGCAAGGCAGCGTGCTCCTAGTCACCGACCGGCGAAGCAATTTGCGGAAGCTGTTGGAAATCGTCGATGAATTCGACAGCCGCGCCTTTCAGGGAGAGCGCGTTCGGATTCTTCCCGTCAAGAACAATCGCGTAAAAGATGTCGTGGATGATCTGAAAACCGTATTTAGCGGCTATGCTCTTTCGAACAATACTGCGATTCGTTTTCTGACCATCGAGCGCATGAATTCCGTCCTCGTGGTCACACCGAATCCGGACGTGTTTCCAGAGGTCGAGCGATGGTTGGATCGTCTCGATCAGGCGCTTCCAACGGCCGGCCTGCGGAATTATGTATACAAAGCAAAAAACGCAAAGGCAGTTGACATCCAAAAAGTTCTAACGGAGCTCTACCGAGAACAATTTCAAGCCACGCAGCCTGGACAGCAGCAACAATCTCCACTTGTGAGTCCGGCCGCACCGGTAGGCGCCCCGACCGTTGTGCCTGCGCCGGAATCCACTGGAGTAGCAGTCGCATCTGCGAGACTTTCCGGTCAGCTCCGCATTGTGGCGGACACGATCAACAATGCTCTCGTCATTCAGGCGACGCCGCAGGATTACGAGGCGATTCTACGCACGATCGAGGAATTGGATGTATTACCGCGTCAAGTGTTGATCGACACACAAATCTACGAAGTGAGCCTCGATCATTCGCTTTCATTAGGTCTTTCGGCAATCTTGCAAAGCCAAGGCACGCTGAAACAACCCGCGCCAACAACGGCAAGCTTTACGACTTCCGGCCTGGCCGCAAGCACCTTCGCTTTCATCGGGAGATCGCAAGAACTTGTCGCATTTCTCAATGCCTCAGAAAACCGTGGCCGCGTTCGCACGTTGTCCGCGCCGTCCATTCTGGTAAGCAACAACTCAACCGCGCAGGTAAACATCGGCGCTGAGGTGCCGATACCGACATCGACCGCCGCAAGCGGCGCCCAGCAGAACGGATCGACGCTCTTCGCGCAGACCATCGCATTCCGAGATACAGGTGTGATTTTGAGCGTAACCCCGCAGATCAATGACGGAGGCAATGTCACGCTCACGATTGCGCAGGAAGTTAGCCAGGCGAGCGCGAACACGACATCGTCTATCAACGCTCCAGTGATCGGCAAGTCATCCGTGAAATCGGTGATCGTCATTCAGAACGGTGAAACGATTCCGTTGACGGGCTTTATCCGGGACAGTGATACCCTTTCGCGCAATCGCGTTCCCCTATTGGGTTCGATACCTGGCGCTGGCGTACTCTTTGGAAACACAACTAAACAGAACACGCGTTCGGAGCTGATCGTTCTAATCACGCCGCACGTGATCACAACGATCGATGAGAGAGCTGCAGCGGCAGAAGAATTGAGGAACAAGCTCAAAGAAACGAAGCGCGTGATCAATTAAAAAGCTGCAGTTGAAGCGATCCGTGGCGCGCTACTTGGGCAGTAATGGTGGATTCGCGGTCGCCGGAGCAACCCGCTTGAGATCCTCTAAGGTAGATCTCTTCTCTTCAGCCAATTTCACGTTGAGAGGAACAGTCGTTATACCGGAGCGGTTCAACGCTTCAGATAATGTCAGCGACAAGGACGCCGCCACGGGGTCTCTTTGAGCGATATATCGAACCAGCAAGCGCCCGGACTTTCCCGGCTCAATCGACTCGGGAACATTCTCATCCACGACGTAAGCGCGGTTCTGGGAAACGACGCCAAAGATCTTTAGCGGTTTGGCGGTCAAATTCTGTATCTGTAATTCGACTTGGCCGGCCGTCGTCGGATCGACGATTTCCGGCACCTGTTTAAACCCAATCCGCCCGTCAATGCGTACACGAAACTGGATGTCGACCGGGACTCGAGCATCACTGGTAGCCCTTGCTTCCAATGGAATCTTTGTATCGATGCTTTGCGAGACCAGAGTTGTATCCCACTGATACGGCAAATACCCCTCTGAGGCGCCTGTCCACACTGGAGAACCAATCGACAATCCCGGAATTTTCACCAAGGGTCGTATGACGACGATCTCTTCGCGCACTGCCTGAAACGGAATCTTTCCTTCGATCATATCTCCCTGAGAGTGCCGGCCGGCATCGACAACGCTTGTTTGGACCTTGAATACAGGAAGAATAGGAGTAGTAGGTCCTCTCTGCTTGTCCGAATCGAACATGCTTGGCGGCGGTGCTGCATGCATCAGCCATTGCCCGTCTTTCCAGATCCAAGTTTCATGCGCGATGCGATCCAATTCACCGACACGCGGAACCAGTGAGCGAACTCTGACGAGCACGTCCACACGGCCCGGATCGTCTGAAAACTCGAAGCCGACAACTTTGAAGCTGGAAATCGGTGAGTCAGGGTTTTCCAAAAAGATTCTCTGCGTCGGTGCTTCGACAAACCGCAGGGCATCGGGTCTGTTTGACTGTTTCCTAAGCTCCCAAAATTGAGACGCGCGAGAAAGCAGCTGCCCTAGATCCTGTGGAAATGCCGGCAACGAAACAGCCAGCATGCAAATCAATGTAAGAGTGACTTTTGAACGCATAACCCCATTTTACGTTGATCAAGAAAAAAAGGGGGAGCGAACTCCCCCTTTTTGGACGTGTAGCAGTTATTGACCGAAAGACTCCGGTGTACTTCGTGGACCCGCAGAACTCACGCCAGTTCCAACAGCATTCGTCACCACCAGCACAGGGCTGGATAGAGCGGCTGCTCCAGTACTGGTCGTGTAAATCGTCGCGGCACCATGAGCGAAAGTGAAATTCGCTGAGATGAACACATACCCAGTGAAGCCCGTTCCGAAACTCGCAGCACTCAGAATTTCGGAGAGGTTCACTACGTATGTTGATCCGGACGCCACAACGCCGGCACCCGTCAATCCACTTCCTGGAGAGCCTGTCGTCGTCGTGTACGACTTCGACGTGCCGTCATTCTTCACCAACAAGAACGTGACTGTTCCAGAAGATGTAGGAGCACCGCCGCCGGCCGTTCCGAACGGATCGGTGGTCGTGTTGGCAACAGCAATACCCGTGTTATAACCCGGACCTACGAAACCAAAGGTGAGCAGCAAGACTGTGTTGGCGGGCGGGAATACGACGACTGTAATCGGAGTGGACGGTACAAGCGCCTGCTGATATCGTGGCACCTGACCAGTGGTCAGAGAGGTTTGCGCACCACCGGTGCTCGAAAGCGCAGAACCGACGGGGCCAAGATAGATCTGGGCTGTTATCGGTGTTGAAGGCAAAGGCAACGTTGCAGAACCAGCAGCGACGCGCGTGCACGTAATCCACAGCACATCGACATTGGCTGGATCTACAGCCGACGTGAAAAGAACCGTGAGAACCGGTGAAGCTGCTGTGAAGTTGGTTGCCGATACTGCAGGACTATTCCCTAAGTACGGGGCAGCGGGTGCGTTGCCGTTGGCGTCGGTAAGAACAGCCGCGCATCCTGAAATATCGAACCCTACAGGTATATTACTAAGCGCGACGTTTACCGCAACGGAGGACGCAGGTGACGGGGGGAAAACGCCGTTTCCGCCACCATTGAACTGTGCGGCACTCTTGAACATATCCGCGTAGGCTTCTTGGATCTTAATCGTAAAGTTGCTCTTGACAGCCCCGCCACTAGAATTCAAAACGGCGGCGCCGCCGGCAATAGGCGTGGTGCCCAAATTGGTTTGACTGGTCACTGAAGTTGGCAGGCTTCCTACGGCAACTAGTGGGTCAACCAAGCTTGCTTGGACATTCGTGACTACGACCGCACACGGGCCGGGCGCAGTGGTAGTCGTGCAGGCCGTAATGCTCCCCGCAGTGATGTTGATACCGCCGCTCGATGTCAAAGTCGCATTGATCGCCCCGGACTTTCCATTCGTCGAAAGCAAAACGCCGGCCAGTTCGAACGTGCTTGTGACAGGACCGGCGGCTCCAGCGGAGAAGGTGATACCTGTGGTAGGCGTTCCTCCTCGCGCTGACGGACCACCTAACGCGATAACAATCGATCCTCCAGAGTAACTTGTTGTGTTGATCGCGACGTTGTTTAGCGTGATCCCACCTGTACCGGAAGCCGTGGTGGTGTTGTTGACACCGAAGTCACCGGTTGGATTTATCAGGCGGATGTCGGCTCCGGCACCCGGATGACCGCTGGTAGTGTTTGTGATCGGCACCCCAAAGTTGACCGTCAGTGCGACGACTCCAGGGTTTGTTGTTGATGAAGGTCCCGTTGGAGCTGCTGGATTAGCATTCGTGCATGAAATGCGCACTCTTCCGTTGCCCGGGGTAACGGCCGGTGTTGCTGCGCCGTCGTTCGGGATTCCAGTCGCACCGGCACCCATAACCTCGGTATGTCCAACGTTAGAACCATTGGTCGTTGCACCTTGCGTGGCATTCGCAGTGGCAGCGGGGTTGTTCGACGTACCACCAACGGCTGCAACGGCGTTACCGGAGGCCGATATACCGCATGTGACCTGCTGGGCATACGCCATATTGCCCATGATCAACAGTATGCCCAACAGAAACACAGGCATTAGCAAACGCTTAAATGTCATCTGATTTCTCTCCTTTTGAACAGGTTTCTTCCTTACGCGATAGCTTGCATCGATCGACTACAAACCGAACTCAGTAGACAGCAACCCAAGAAACTTGACCGAGCATGCTAACACGTTAGGAAGCCGGATATCTAGTAACTATAACTAGACACCAAAGCTTACCTAGCCGTGCCCGTACTGCAATCACAGCACCAAATCCCTTGTGAGGGGAAAGCGGTACAAAAAGCAGGAATACTCGAAGGCGTCCGTCCAAAAAGTGTGTACGAAAACCTCACTCTCGATATCGCGTGAGTAAAATGAACTCGGACTGCCGCGCCGGTAAAAAGGCTGAAGTTGTTTGTTATCATTTGCCGGTGCATGCCAGCAGAAAGATCCATTGAATGATCGGCGATACAACGAAGTTGATGCGTGGCCACAGCCACGTTTGGATCATTGCAGTTCTGATCGCGATCAATGTCCTCGCCTACGCTGCCGTATGGAAACATGACTACGTAAATTTTGACGACCCGGGACATGTTTATGAAAACCCTCTGGTGACAGCCGGTCTGACTTGGGAAGGTCTTGTCTCGGCATTCGCGACTGCACCAGACGCAAACTGGCAGCCTCTTACTTGGTTGTCTCACATGTTTGTTGTCGAGTTCTTCGGACTCAATCCTGCAGCCCATCACTTGACAAACGTGTTCCTCCACATCCTGAATACGCTGCTCGTGTTTTGGGTGCTTTATCAGCTCACTGCAGCACTCGGCCGCAGCGCTTTCATTGCGGCTGTATTCGCGGTGCATCCGCTTCATGTCGAGTCCGTAGCCTGGGTCGCAGAACGTAAGGATGTGTTAAGCAGTTCTTTTTGGATGTTGACTATTCTGGCGTACGTCCACTATGTCCGGCAGCCGCGGTGGACGCGATACCTCGCCGTGGTGGTGCTGTTCGGCTTTGGTTTGATGGCCAAGCCGATGCTTGTAACCCTACCTTTTGTGCTATTACTTGTCGACTTTTGGCCGTTAGGACGGATGGCGTTCAAGACCCCTTCGAATCTCTCCTATCTCGTCCGAGAGAAAATCCCTCTGCTTGCACTCGCCGTGCTCTCCAGCATCGTAACTATCCTTGTACAAAACAAAGGTGGCTCGATCAGTTCATTGACATCCATTCCCATGAGTACGCGTGTGGCAAATGCCTTTGTCGCGTACTGCACCTATATATGGAAGATGTTTTGGCCGACCGACATGGTCATCCTTTACCCGTTGTCGGCGGTGCCCGCGGATTGGTGGCTCGGAGCAGTAGCTTTTGTTATCAGTGTCTCGATTTTCGCGCTCTTGATGGCGCAGCGGCGGCCGTACGTTCCGGTTGGATGGTTTTGGTTTTTGGGAACACTGGTGCCGGTTATTGGCATCATCCAATCCGGACCGCAATCAATGGCAGACAGGTACACCTACATACCGCTCATTGGTCTGTTTCTTATTGTCACATTCGCTGTCGCCGAGGTTGTGGGCTCACGCTTGAAGGGCCCTGTACTCGTTAGTGGTGCTGCAATCGTCATTGCCGCTTGCATCCAGGTGACACGTACTCAGTTGTCATATTGGAAAGACGGCCAAACCGTTTGGGAGCACGAAATAAGAGTCTTCGACAATCCCTGGGCCCGTGTTTCCTTAGGAAATTGGTTCGCCATCCATAACAAACGAAGTGAAGCGATACCGCACTATACGCAAGCGCTTCGTCAAGAGCCGGACAACGCCGAGACTCACTATGTCTTAGCGAAAGTTTTATCGGACACGGGCAGCATGGATGATGCTTTCAATCACTATTCGGAGGTTATACGCCTTGCGCAAAAAGGCAGCGCGATGAACCCGGTCCGGCTCGCGAGGGCGCATTACAATGTGGGACTCGCATTGGCAACGAAGGGAAAGCCCAACGAAGCGACCGCTCACTTTGCTGAGGCACTCCGGCTTAACCCGAATTATCCGGAAGCCTCAAACGACTTGGGCGCTCAGCTCTTCGTCCAGGGAAAAATAGAAGAAGCAATTCCATACTTCAAGCAGGCCATCCGCTTGGATCCGGGTTACGCCAGTGCCCACAACAGCCTGGGAACCGCTCTGGCGAATCAAGGCCGGATGGATGATGCCATTGCCGAGTATTCCGAGGCAGTACGCCTTGTCCCAGGTTATGCCGAAGCTCATACGAATCTCGGAATTCTCCTGGCGACGAGAGGAAAAACCGACGAGGCGATCGCGCATCTTTCCGAAGCTATACGCATCAGCCCTAATCAGCAAGCTGCGCAAAATTGGTTAGCCGATCTCAAGAGCAAGAAGGTGAAGACGCCTTAGGGCCTGTTTCTGTCGACTATAGCAGCGTGCGGATTCGGGTTATGGAGCACGAAATCCATCGAGAACAGCACAAGTGTCGAAGCCGTGATGTTAGACTGGCGATACGAGTGACGCGATTGCCTAGTACTCTGAGGCATTACGGCTGGAGCAGGGTAAAGAAAAGGATTTAAATCCAGATGAAGTGGCGACGTCGTATTACAACCGCGGGCTTGGATTAGGGAGTCAAGGCAGGTTGTCGGACGCGGGCAATCATTTTGTCGTGGCAGTCCGTATCAATCCAACGTTCTCAGAAGCGGACAAAGCCTGGGAACTCACTATTTGCCGTAGCGAAAATTCTGATATGACCGCGCGGGTGCACATGACAAAAACATCAAGCGTCGCGGTAAGAACTGACAAGCAAATGCCGGCTTTCCAGCGCCGGGACCTGTGGGCTGCTATCTTCTTGATCGCGATCACTGCTGTTGCATACCTCCCCGTTTTGCACTATGGCTTCGTGAATTTTGACGACCCCGGGTACGTTACTCGAAATCCCCAAGTTACCGGGGGGCTGACGTTGCAAAACGCGCTCTGGTCATTGACGTCCGGCCGGGAGGCGAACTGGCACCCGGTGACTTGGCTGTCCCACATGCTCGACGTGCAGCTCTACGGCTTGAATGCCGGAGGACATCACCTGACCAATCTTCTGCTCCACATCGCAAATACGCTGTTGTTGTTCTGGCTTTTGTTCAGAACGACAGGCTCCCGAGTTAGGAGCGCCTTCGTCGCCGCGCTGTTCGCCGTCCATCCGTTGCACGTGGAATCGGTAGCATGGATAGCAGAACGCAAGGATGTGTTGAGCACTTTCTTTTGGATGTTGACGTTGTGTGCTTACGTCCTGTACGTGCGGCAGCCGGTGTTAAGCCGCTATTTGCCGGTGATTGCTTTTTTTGCGTTGGGGCTGGCGGCAAAACCAATGTTAGTAACCTTACCTTTTGTACTGCTGCTTCTGGATTTTTGGCCGCTCGGACGCATGAAGACACCGGCGAGCGGGCTGAAACTCGCTGGCGAGAAAATCCCTCTTCTGATATTGGCAGCCACGTCCAGCGTCATAACCCTCATCGTGCAACGGAAAGCTATGCTCGAAGCTGTTCCGTTAGCGGATCGTATCGGAAACGCGTTCATCTCCTACTTTGCTTACGCACGAAAGATGTTCTGGCCTGCAGATCTGGCGGTGATGTACCCAATTGAAACGCCGTCACACTGGTGGATGGCAGCTTTAGGTGTGGTCGTCTTAACGGTTCTATCGATTTGGATCGGGAGCCGGCGGCCGTACATTCCGGTTGGCTGGTTTTGGTACTTGGGCACACTCGTACCTGTTATCGGTCTCGTGCAGGTTGGGGGACAGGCCCTGGCAGATCGCTACACCTACGTGCCACTCATCGGCCTGTTCATCATCATCGCCTTCAGTATTCCAGAGCCTAGTGCGAAACCAAAGCTGGTGTTGGCGGTCAGCGGCCTCGCAATCATCGCGTGCGCATGGATGACACGAGTGCAAGTGCAGTATTGGAGCACGAGTCTAGCGCTCTGGGAGCACGCGCTGAGCACCACGAAAGAGAATTCAGTCGCACACTACAATTTGGCACTGACTCTGAAGGATGAAGGAAGGTTGGATGAGGCTGATCGCCACTACTCCGAGGCCCTGCGGATTCAAACCCAATCCGGATCCGCCCAGTCACGCTACAAACTCGCAGTCGCTTTGACAAATAATGGCGAGAGCGGCGACGAACTTGGCCGCTATTTTGAGACACTGCGTATGGTGCGGGATAGGCAGAAACATTTGGAACCTGATGAAGAGGCGCAGGTGCATTACAACCTCGGGCTCGGTTTAGCGAGTGAGGGAAAGTTGGATGATGCGGCCGAACATTTCGCAGAAGCGGTTCGCATCAATCCGAATTTTCCAGAAGCGCACAACAGCCTTGGGACTCGTTATCTGCTCGAGCAGGAATTCGATAAGGCGATCCGCGAATTTTCCGAAGCGATTCGCCTGAAGCCGGACTATGCAATCGCGCACAACAATCTGGGAACCGCCTTCGGAAACGAAGGACATCTTGAGCGGGCAATTGCGGAATACACAGAAGCCCTGCGCCTGGAACCCGGCTATGCGGAGGCCCACACCAACCTGGGAGTCATCCTGGCGAAACAAGGAAAAAAGAATGACGCGATTGCCCAGTTCTCCGAGACTCTTCGTATCAATCCTGAGAACTCAACGGCTCGCACCTGGCTTGCTACTTTGACGAACAAGAGCGCGCCGGCCCGCTGATATTGGCTGTGTTCTTCCGTTTTAATTCTCACTAAGCGGGTCGTCGCTGCCGCGCATCATCGACAGGAGCTTGCCGCTGGCCATTTGACCGGTCATGAACATCTTGCCTTTGGAGCCGTCTTTCATCGGCCGATAGCTATCGGAGCCGGCGTGCGGAGAATTTAAGACGTGATTTTTCCGGCACGCCACTTAACATTTTTCGGCTACGAACAGGCAACTTGTGCCCGTGTGCATCGTCAAGCCGCGAGCGATTCGGTGTGCTTCTTTCGCCAAAAGAGTTTCGAAAACACCCACCATCATTCCGCCGCCGGTTCCGTGTTCGACTTCGTTTGAAAGAAGATTGTTTTTCCTCGAGAGGCCGAGGCGATAGGGAAGAGCCCGCAACAACAGGACAGGCAACGTCAAGGCCTCAAAAACATAAGAGAAGAACAAGACTCGGTATTCTTCTCCAAGCAACTTCAAAACGGTTTCGTAATCGTATCGCCGATGATGCTGCGCAGTGACATCGCTCAAAGACCACAGCCATTCGTGCGCCGGCAGCGTAGCATAGAGCAGTCCGCCCGTCTTTGTCAGGCTGTAGGCGTGTTTGACAAAGTCACGATCGTCAGCAATGTGCTCGATGACGTCGAAGCACCCTATGGCACTCAGCGATTCTGGCGGAAAGCCAGCATCTTCCACAGTTGAACAAATGACTTCTGGCACACCGCGGCGCGTTTTGGCGTGCATCGCACCGGGCCGGCCTGGTTCCAGAAGAACAGCTTCAAATCCCTCGTCGAGAATTCTCCTCGTTACGAAACCGTTTCCTCCGCCGACGTCAAGTATGGCTCCCCCGGGCGGAAATCGTTTTAAAGAAGCAATGATGCAATTGTTCCGGTGGCGGAACCAGAACGATCCATCTTCAACCTGAAAGCACGCTTCGTTGCCATCTTTCGGGTACGACAGCGTTGCCACTTCGGAGCTGGTCCAGATTCCCTGGTTGTCGATCCTTAGACGGCTGGCAAGTTTCGCAACTTCCATCGCTGAGACCAAAACCTATTTCTCATAAAGGCGACGAATCGCCTCGACGACACGTGACTGTTGAGCTTCGGTAATATCGTTGAAGAATGGCAATCGGACCAGGCGATCGCTGATCGTTTCCGTGACCGGACACGATCCGAGTACACCACCAAATGACCGTCCCATATCCGACAAATGCAGCGGCAAATAATGAAAGACGGCCAGTATCGAATGCGCTTTCAAGTGCGAGATCAGGGCATCCCGTTCCTGGCGGGTTGGCAAAAGTAAATAGAACATGTGGTAAGACTGCTCGCAGTGCTTCGGAACGAACGGCAGACCGATTTTTCGCCGATCGGCTAAAGCCGACAGATTCTCGTAATAGAAATTCCAGATGCGTTTCCGCTTCGACTGTATTTCATCGCGGGCCTCGAGTTGCGCATACAGGAAAGCGGCGAGAATATCCGATGGCAGGAAGCTGGAGCCAACATCGATCCACGTATATTTATCGACTTCCCCACGCAAAAAACGAGTTCTGTTGGTACCTTTCTGCCAAATAACCTCCGCACGTTCGGTGTATCTCGAATCATTCACAATCAGCGCCCCACCCTCGCCGCACGTCAGATTCTTGGTTTCATGAAAGCTGAGTGTGGCTAGCGCTCCAAATGTTCCAAGCTGCTTATTGCGGTATTTGGAAAACAAACCATGGGCGTTGTCTTCAACAAGCTGAATGCCGTGCCGTTCCGCGATACGCAAGGTGCTGTCCATTTCGCATGCGACGCCGGCGTAATGTACCACGACGATCGCCTTGGTGCGCGGCGTGACATGTTCTTCGATTTGAGTCTCGTCGATATTCAAGGTATCCGGACGTATGTCTACAAAGACGGGTCTCGCTCCACGCAGTACGAATGCGTTCACGGTGGATACAAACGTAAAGGAAGGAACGATCACTTCGTCCCCGGGCTTTAGATCGAGCAGAATTGCAGACATCTCCAAGGCATCCGTGCAAGAAGTCGTGAGCAGCACGCGCGGAGCCTGCAGAATCTTTGCCAAAAGGTCATGACACTGCAACGTATATATCCCGTTTCCGGACGCCTGCCCTCGATGGATCGCGTCTGCGATGTTGACGATCTCCTTTCCGGTCAGGCTTGGCCGATTGAAAGGGATTGCTTCGTTCGGTGTGCCTTTGTCTGCCATCATCATCGCGTCTCTACATTGAACCACTTGTGATACCACAAGCGCAGGGAACCTGTCCGGAAGCCACAATTCTGATATAGACGCTGCGCCCGGATATTTCTTCCTTGCGTCACGACCTCCACGCGCTTGATGCCGATCCTTTCAAACCAACCCAAAGCAGACCGGACCAGCGCCGAACCAATTTTCTTGCCTTGCATCTCGACCGCTACTCCAAGCAGACCGATTTGACCCGAACTCGAATCCCGGCGATGGCATGAGATGTAACCCGCCAGGCAGCCGTTGATTTCGGCAACGTGGACCGTTTCGGCGAATCCCCTACAACTCTTCTCGATCCATGTTTCATAAAGCGCGTCGCAGAGATCAGCCGGGAAATGGCCGTCGAAGTAAAACCTCGTGTCCCTATGGGTCAGTCTCGCGATCGCCTTTAGCGCAGGAATGTCGCGCAGCTCGGAAGGCCGGATTCGAACTGCTTCAGACAGCTCTGGAGCGCTCGCTTTGAAGTCCGCAGCCTCAAGCGTTACGCGAACGTCGACGAGTGCGAATCCCGCCTGTTCAACGCAGCAGACGGTGTTGCCGTCACCGGCCTCCGACAAAAAGTAAAGACAATCGATGCGCTGTGAGCGGCACCAATTCAAGACTTCTTCGACCTGGCTGCCGGACAATCGGTTCACGTTCACTTTAGCGATCCGCATTCCGAAAAACCGCGAATCCCATTCCAGATGCTCGTAGAGTTCAGTCGCCACTTTTCCCCTCAACGGCCCGGCGAATAGCATAGGCGGGCTTCTCCAGAGTGCGGAAGTGCATTCTGGCCAGATACTCGCCAATGATTCCCAGCGCAAACAATTGGACGCCTGAGAAGATCGCGATTATGGAAGCGAGAAAAGGAAAGCCGGGCACGGTGCTGCCCTGGTACAAATAGCGAATCAGCACGAAGGCGAGAATTGCAATTCCAAATAGCGTGAAAAGAAATCCGAGAAAGCTCGCGAATTGTAAGGGAACAGTGCTGAAGCCGGTCATCATGTTGGCGGCGTGCGTGACCAGCTTTCTAAAGGTGTAATTCGAGACACCGGCCGGACGCGCATCGTGTTTCACCCTCGTCGCTGAAAAACGGTTCGAGCCCCAAGTGAGCAAGACGTCCAACGACACAAACGAACTCTGGTAGTTCGAAAAACTGTCGCGCAGGTTGGTACGAAAAGCACGAAACGCGCTCACCTGACGCGCCGTCTCGGCTCCCATTGCCGCTTGCAAAGCGAGTTTAGTCATCAGCGAGGCCAAATCGCGCCAAACGCCGTGCTCTTGCTTGGCCGGCACTCCGTAAACTATGTCGTACCCATCTTCAAGTTTACGGACCACCTTTGGGATCTCCTCGGGCGGATGCTGGAGGTCATCGTCGATAGTGACAATCAGACTCTTGGAGGCCGCCCGCACTCCGCAAAGCAAGGCGTTGTGTTGGCCGTAATTGCGCATCAAGTCAATACCACGGATGAGAGGATAGGACGCCGCCAAATCAAGAATCACGTGCCAGCTCTTGTCGGTGCTGCCGTCGTTGATCAGGATGATTTCGAAATCGGAGCAATGCGTCCTCATCACGGTCATGAGCCTATCGATGAGAGACCGGAGTAAGTTTTCACTGTTGAAAACAGGAATGACGACAGAGATTGAGCCGTTGCTATCCGTCATACGTTTCGGTTATTCATCTAGTCCGGCTCCATGACCAAACGCAAACAAAAACGGTTGCACCAACACTCCCAGGGGCTGCACGCGCCGCGCGTTCGCGTTTCGCAGGCGTGGTCTCGAATCGGCGAGTATCTGGAGAGGCACAGTCTGTCCGTTCTTCTTCTCACCGCCGCATTGGTCGTAGCAATAGTGTTTAAAGACTTTCTGGTTTTCAAGAAGATCTACCTGTTTAAGGACATCGGCAGCGATTCCATCAACGCGACCTATCCGAATCTGTTCCATATTGTCGACTATCTGAGGACAGAAGGTATTCCGAAGTGGTCGTTCAATCAGGGAATGGGGCAAAACCTTTTCGGTATGGGAACATTCGACCCGTTTCTGCTCGTCTTCTATTTTGCGGGAACGGCTCGTTTGGGCTACGCCATCGTGTATGTGGAGGCATTGAAGATCCTTCTCGGCGGTGTGTTTTTTTTCCTTTATCTCAGAACCCTAGCACTGTCGAACTTTTCTTCGATCATCGGCGGCCTGCTTTATTCATTCTCTGGATACATGATTTTGGGCGGCGGATGGTATCTCTTTTCGTACGACGCGGTATGTGTCGCTCTTCTGCTTTACGCCTTCGAGAAATTGTTCCGGCAGAATGTGTGGTATTTCCTGCCCCTTCCCATCGCTCTCATCGGCTCGTACCAGCCATTTCATCTGTATCTTTACGCCATCCTGCTTGTTGCTTACTCGCTGGTCCGTTCCTTCGATGAAAAGGGTTGGCATTTGAAGCCGGCGGCGTTTCTGCTCTTAAGAGTGGCCTCGTCGTTCCTGTTGGGAGCCGGGCTCAGCTCGCTGTTTCTTTTCAGTAATGTGTCTCAGCTATTGCAGAGTCCAAGAGTTGGAGGCGGAGCTTCCTACTTTCACATCCTCTCGTCGCAGCCGGTTTTCGGTCTGGCGGCGCCGATCCAGTATGTCTCCGATGTTTTACGCATGTTTTCCAGTGACCTGATGGGAACAGGAAATGATTTCAAAGGATGGAGTAACTATCTCGAATCGCCGATCTTGTATTCCGGGCTTGTAAACCTTCTACTCGCGCCACAGTTTTTTTGTTTCCTGGACCGTACACGAAAAGTCGTGTATGCCGCAACGCTCGGTGTTTGCGTTACGCCGTTTATCTTTCCCTACTTTCGGTATCTCTTCTGGGGATTTACGGGAGATTATTTCCGGACCTTCTCGTTCTTCATGGCGCTCGCGCCGCTCTACATGGGAATGCGCGGTCTGAGTTATGCCGACGAGCAGCGAACGGTCTACCGCGGCGTTCTCTTGTTTACGCTGATTGGCGCTTTGGCTGTTCTGTACATTCCCTCGCCAACGTATGACAAATACACAGAGGTCGACGGAAATCTAAGGCTGATTGTCGCGGGTTTCTTGATCCTGCATTCTTCCCTCCTCCTCGGTTTGCGTTCCCGAAAGCATTTTGATGCGTTTAGATTAGGCTTGCTTGTCGCCGTAGCGCTGGAGGTGGCTTCGCTTTCGAGCGTCACGGTCAATAAACGAGATCTTTTGACCTCAAACGAATTCTCGCAACGCATCGGGTACAACGATTACACGAAGGAAGCCGTCGCCTTCATCGATTCCGTGGATGAGGGCTTTTTCAGGATCGCGAAAGATTATGGTTCGGGCCCGGCGATGCACGCGAGCTTGAACGACGCGAAAATTCAAAAGTACAACGGAACGACGTCTTATTTTTCTTTCAACCAAAAATACTACATTCAGTTCCTCGAAGCGGTAGATGTCATCAGGCCCGGTGATGAGAGTTCAACTCGATGGGCAACGGGTCCCAATCGGCCCGTTCTGCAGACGCTCACGAGCGTCAAGTACAACCTGACGAAAAGATCCGAAAAAGACGCGCTCGGTCCGCTATATGATCATCTGTCCGATTCGCAGGACGTCCATGTCTACCGAAACCGCTATTGGTTACCCCTTGGTTTTGGATACGACGCGTATCTGACAGCAAGCACCTTCAGCAAGCTGCCAACTTCACAGAAGGATCAAGCCATTTTGAAGGCTCTTGTGATTGAAGATAGCGAACAGGAGCGATTTCGCGAATTTCAGACATTGGACCCAGGTCGGCTGGAGAATGAATACCTCCTTGAGGCCTACGAGCGCGATGTCAAAGCGAGACGAGCGGATACGTTTAAGATCAGCAATCACGGCCAGAATCAAATCCGCGGGACGGTCATACTCGATCGTAAGAAACTCATGTTCTTTTCCATTCCGTATGACAAGGGGTGGTCCGCCACAATCGACGGCAAACAGTCGGATCTTTTTTTAGCGCACAGAGGTTTTCTCGCGTTAATCGTTGATAAGGGCCCACACGCCATTGAATTGATCTTCACTCCCCCGTATCTTGCTGTCGGCACCGGAGCCTCTGTAGCGTGTTTTCTCCTGTACGGTTTCCTGGTGCTCCGATCAAGTGCGTTTCGGAAACCGCGATGAAACGAGAAGCCTCCATTTGGCTAAGGTGTACTCACCGCCGCCGCGTCCCAAGGATACTTCCGAAGAAGCTGTTAAGAACCGTCTGTACGCCGAGAACTGTGAGCGTAACTCCGGGAATTACCCAACGCATGGTTTCGGCATAATCCAAACGGCCAAAATTGTGGAGCCGCCACAGGTTGATCGATTCCACGAGTAGAGCAAGTCCGGCAAGAAGTGCCATCATTCCGATTAGCAGCCCTGTCTTGAGATTGGCAACCGTGGAAAACCTCGTCAGACGCGGGTCCTCAGGTAGCAGGCCTTCTCCGATTGCGAAAAACTCGTGAGAACCATCTGACGACTGTACGATGACCTTGATAAGGTCCTTTCGGAAGCGAGACATGTACTCCGTCGAAACGGGCGTTTTGTTCCGTCGAACCGTGGATGACTCTATTTCTTCGGCTTGTTCACGCATCTTTCGAACAGACTCTGTGCCGCAAGCTTTCTCGCAAGTTAGATGCACTCGCCACCATGGTTCGCTACGAGCGCCTCACTTATGAGCAATGGCTGAAAGAGCCGGACCTAGTACTGGCTTTATTCAGCAAACATTTTGAGCCGGAGTACATTTCGATTGGCTGAGGAAAATTGCGCTTCGTCGGATCGCCAAAACCTTCGATCTGAACACTCAGTTACCTGATGCTGATTTCAGCGAGATCACGACTGTGCGACCGTCGTTGAAAATGATGTTGTTCGGCTTTGCAAGCGACTGCAGGGTCAACAGCAGACGCATCGTGTTCTCATGGATGGTCCGGTATTCCGCCCATTCCGATCCTTTTAGCTGCTCCTGCAAAGTTGGCAGGCGCAAGCCGAAGACTGTTTGATACTGCCAAACAATGTAATCGACCTTCCGACCGATCAGGTCCTGCGCGAACACTTCGGGCGTTCGGACAGGCGGATGCCAGGGCGCGCCGAACCAATCGTGACTGAAATGGAAAACTTGGTTACGCCCGAAATCCAACTGAAACGGTGCATCGACCCAAGCCCAGATAATACTTCCGGCGGGCAGTCGCGACTGGATGCCACGCAGATAGGTGCGCTCCTCCTCCGACAGGGCCGCCGCTTCGAGTGTCACGGTCTGCTGCGACACTGGAAATGAAACAACTGAATTCAATTGAAGAACGCGCCAGAGGCGCCGTCCGCCATATCCTGCAAAGGCGACGAACAAAACAAGCACGCAGCAGCCAGTTGCCAACGCGTATCCTTTTTGCCAAATGCCGTTGAGATACTTCCCAGATAACGGGAGAAGAGAGGGTTGAAAAATGATCGTAGTTGGTACAACCGCGATAAGAAACGGTATTGCATACCGGAGCGCCATCTCATCGTTGACCACACCGGCCAAGCCGAAATATGCCGCGATTGCGCCGATTACCATTGCGACGTTGAGCCAAGTCAGGGAATCGCGCGGCTTCTGATAGAGCCGTCGCACGCTGGCAATCAAGCTGATCAGTAGACCGACGAGCGCGATCGCATAATGTGCCCGCGTCGCGCCATACAAGCTTGGCTGGCTGTGAAACGCATTACTAATGCTTGGATAGACGGCGAGCGGGTCGGGGGTGGTATCCGAAACGTTCCGGAAGAGAGTCTTGAATTTATCGCCATGGATGAGCACCCACGGCGCGAGGACTGCCGACATGGCGGCAATCGCGGTGAGGACAGCGGCTCCGCCGGCCCGCCAACTCGCCGTCAACAAATAGACAAAGATGATTCCGCAAAAAGCTGTCAAGAAGAACGGCGACGTCAGTTTGATGGCAACGATGGCTGCGATAATGCCGCCGACCGGCAGTGCGCAACGGATCAGTTGAGACAGCGGGGCTGTTCCTCGCAACCTGTCGAGCAAGATTCTTGTGGCGAGGTGCAGCGCCAACAAAAGCACGACGGTTGAATAAACCGAGGTTACATTGACGATTTGCGGATCGATGAGTGCGTAAACCATCGTCGCAAGCGAAATGGGGATGACTAGGTATTTGTTAGCGCGGCCGATCTCGATGAGGAGCCAGAGGCCAAGCAGAAAGCAGAAGATCGTATCGAAGGCGAATGAGCTTTCAATTGGCAGCCACGTTGCGAGCAGCGCTTGAAAAAACGACTGGAGGCCTAAATCGCTCAGGCCCAACAGCTCGAAAGGATTCCCGCCCACCGTGCCGAACTGCCGCAATCGCATGATGCGCGGTAGGTAACTTAAGAAATCATCATGGAAATTGAACACCGGTGCGGGCAGTAGTGTTGCCGCCAAAAATATTCCGAACGCGGACAGTACCACCAGATAGATCCATTCCGGCAGCTTTACTCGGAACCAAACCATGGACACAATAGCCAACAAAATTCCTGCATACGCGCAGATTGCCAGTGAGACTGCAAACGCCAGCTGCGCAAGATTGAGAATCCCGCCGACGAAGGCCAGAGGAACAAGACCTAATGCAACGATATAGGCGGGTGACGACGTACGACCGGGATAACAAATGATGTGAGCAACGCTACCCCAACCATAGCAACAAAGAGTGAATGCGCCGAGAGCCAGGATGTTGACTAAGAGTGTCACTTACGCTGGCGCCGATATTACGCCCAACCTGATTGTGAAGTCAGCCCTTATTGCTTGGAGAATGTCCCGCCAGGACGGAAAGTAGAAGAGTTCGATTAGAGCCATAGGTCGCGGTGGTAAATCCGGAAGGCGCGTCGCGCCCCCGATCACGATTTCATGCTCCATGCCACTCAAAGACGAACAACGCCCAGATTCACTGGCTATGGGTCTTGTACCACTCGATCGTGGCGCGTAGCCCATCTTCCAGAGCAACTCGAGCCCGAAATCCAAACAGTTCCTCCGCTTTCGTGGTGTCCAGCCAACGGCGCGGCTGCCCGTCCGGCTTCGACGTATCCCACACGATCTCGCCCGTGAAACCGGTCAGTCGCGCGATCATTTGAGCGAGGTCTTTCACGCGTATTTCAAATCCTGCGCCGATATTGACGGGAGCACCGTCATTATAGTGTTCGGCGGCTAGGAGGATTCCTTCGGCCGCATCTTCCACGTGCAGGAATTCGCGCGTCGGCGAACCGCTTCCCCACAGCACGATTTGCGAGCTGCGATTTTGTACGGCGTCCACGCATTTCTTGATCATCGCAGGAATCACGTGCGACGTATCGGGATCGAAGTTGTCGCCCGGCCCATACAAATTCACCGGCAAAAGATATATCGCATTGAACCCGTATTGTTGACGGTACGCCTGAGCTTGGACGAGCAACCTATTTTTGGCCAACCCTTAGGGCCGATGGGGTTCTTCCGGAAAGCCATTCCAC
>JACXTT010004018.1_pt1 | contig 22110 bp, 20 predicted proteins | sample 9270951 | NCBI WGS metagenome assembly JACXTT01 (sample SAMN15532306, study PRJNA645909) | rock metagenome | isolation source: weathered quartz diorite | place: Puerto Rico | collected 2017-06-21
CCCAGGCGGCCATGGCTGAGCAGGGTTTGCAGGCTGCGCAGCACCTGGTTATTGCGGTTGCTGTTAACCCATGTTGCTTCCACATGGTTGGGAGCGGGGAGATGGAGTGTTGACTTATCGATGATGGGCTTATGCTCCAGCAGGTAAGCGGCTTTATCGCCCAGCAGGTCGACGGTTTTTTTTGATGGCATAAAATCGTGTTTTTTGAATGTTGTAACGAGGCTGCAAAGATAACGGGTGTTAGCTTTTTCGCCAAAGCCGGGGGCGGAAGTCTGAGGTCAGAAGTCTGAGGTCAGAAGTCGGAAGGGCCTGTCGCAATAAAAAACCTGCTGCTTATCCGGGGGGATAAACCAGCAGGTTTTTTTCAGACTTCCGACCTCAGACTTCTGTCTTCTGTCTTCCGTCTTACGCGTTCCTGTTAATGCAATTCAAATCTTCAAAAGCTACTTCCAGGCGTTTGATAAATGTTTCTTCGCCTTTGCGCAGCCATACGCGGGGGTCATAATATTTTTTATTGGGCTTGTCGGCGCCCTCAGGGTTGCCGAGCTGGCCCTGCAGGTAGGCTTCGCTTTTTTTGTAATACCCCAGGATGCCTTCCCAGAAGCTCCATTGCAAATCGGTATCGATATTCATTTTAATAGCGCCGTAACCGATGGCTTCGCGGATCTGGTGCTGCGGTGAACCGCTGCCGCCATGGAATACAAAGTAAACCGGTTTGGGGCCTGTTTTCAATTCTTTTTCGATGTAATCCTGGCTGTTTTTGAGAATGATGGGGCGCAGCTCCACGTTGCCAGGGCTGTACACGCCATGTACATTACCAAATGCGGCTGCTACGGAAAACAGCGTGCCTACCTTGCTCAGTTCGGTATACGCATAAGCTACGTGTTGCGGCTGGGTGTATAATTTATCGTTTTCCACGCCGCTGTTGTCAACCCCGTCCTCTTCACCACCGGTTACACCGAGCTCAATTTCGATGGCCATGCCAAGCGGTTTCATGCGTTTGAAAAACTCTACGGAAGTATGGATATTCTCTTCAATCGGCTCTTCCGACAAATCGAGCATGTGAGAGCTGAAAAGCGGTTGTCCTTTCTCTTTAAAGAATTGTTCGCCGGCATCCAGCAGCCCGCTGATCCAGGGCAGCCATTTTTTTGCGGCATGGTCGGTATGCAGTACCACGGGTACGCCGTAATATTTGGCCACATTATGAATGTGGAGCGCGCCCGATACGCCACCGGTAATATTGCCCTGCAGCTTATCGTTGGGCATTCCTTTGCCGGCAATAAACTGGGCTCCCCCGTTGGAGAACTGTATGATAACGGGCGAATTTACCTTAGCAGCAGTTTCCAGTGTGGCGTTGATGGTGTTGGTGCCGATGGTGTTAACGGCGGGAAGGGCGAACTGGTTGTCTTTAGCATCTTTGTAGAGTGCTTCCAGCTCCTTGCCGAACAACACCCCTGGTTTGTACTTTTTCATCTGTTAATATTTAAATTTTCAGCGGTCAGATGGAACCTCGCATTGCGCTCTTTATAAAGGAAATTGGAATGCTCGGTTTCATGTTTAATAACTCTTTCGGGTTTGTTATTTAAAATTAGTTCCCAAAAAAGCAAGCAACGCGTTTGGGCGCGGCGAAGATACAGTTAGTTTACATGCGGCAAAACTCAATATTTGAAAATACTAACATTCGTTTTAATCTTCAAACCGGCTCTGGATTTTTGGAATGAGCAACAGGTTTTTGCGCAGGGTCTGTTTGAGATTGGTTTTTACCAGTTGTCCCATTGAGGTACATTTTTTAAAAGCAGGGTTATTGCCATAGTAATCGCTCAGCTGGCTTTTCAGCTGGTCCCTTTTTTCAGGCGTTGAAATGGTGTCTTTCGACATAATGTCCAGCAGCGTTTTTATGCGGTAGCGCGCCGAAGCCAGGCGAAAGGCCATCAACGTTCTTTCTTCCGTCTGGTATTGTGCTATGGAATCTTTATTCAGGTGTTTGAGCGATAGCTCCACAAACGCAATGTTTTCTTTAAAGAATTGCGGGAAATATAAATTCTTCCGGCCTTCGTACGATTGCTGGTCGAAATCGATGGCGCGGATGCGGTACTGGAAGTCTTCGATATCGGGCGTAATGTCTACCACAAAATTATAGCTGCGCATATCGCCCAGCAGGCGTACAAAACAGCGTTCGTTGAACTTTACAAATTCCTTGGCCAGGCGGATTTTATTGGTATCGGGCGCATCGAGATAGGATTTAATAAAAACATCGCCGGGTATGCCGGGAATATGTTCTTCCACCAGCGTATTGTTGTGGGTAAAAAAAGTAATGCGGTTGGGCGAAAGAATGTGTTCCAGTTCGAGGCCGTATATGCGCGAGGCATCGGCAATCTTGATATAGTAATGATCGTAATTGTCGTTGAACTTGTTTACAATGCGGATGCGGAAAGGATGTGAATTGCCAAAACTGCAATAATCCACCCGCGCTACATCCAGGTGTTTGGAAAAGGTGAGATCGCCTTCTGTTTTCAGGATGGCGTAAATCTTTACCAGGCCTTCGCGGATGAAATTCCATTCGCGCATATCATAGCTTACTTTTTCCCAAAGGGTGTCTTTGCCGTACTTATCCCTGATGGGCACGGAGTAGGTATAATTCAGCAGGTCGCGGTAGGCTACCGGCAGCTTTACTTCACGCCCGTGATCTTTCAGGTAAGCGCGCAGTTGGTCGTTGACGGGAAACATGGGCTTTTTCCGCGAGGGCTTGTCCGGTTCGTTATTGCGGGAGGCGTTCTGCTGGTCGCTGAAACTCATAAACGGAAAATACGATTTTAATGGCAGATGGATGCTGCTATTTCTTACTGCCGCCCAGCCATAGCAGGGCATCTATAATAAACCTGTCCTGGGTTTTATTATCAAATGTATAAGAAAGCGTTTTATTGGTTTTATGCTCATAGTCCATGTCATTATGCCCCATATTTACATACACCATTTTATACCTGGTATTGGTCCATGCTACAGGATAATACCCGCTGTGCCATATTTCATTGGGCTTTGGGCCGGTGCCGAGAGGAAAGCTATCCGAGTCGATGGACAGCAATATTTTTATAGCAGGGTTTCCCCGTAAATCGTTTTGCCAGCAGTACCATTCATTGGGAGCGGAGGCGAAGGTAGGCGGCAAATGTTGGGTAGCCGGGTGCAATTGTTCCAAGCGCAAAATAGCAGAAGTGGGCCGCCAGGTATTGCTTTTGTACTGGCCGCTGCCCAGGAACTCATTGTGGTACCAGTCCCAGTTCTGCGGGTACGCCGATGGTGTGAGCGCAAACCCCGAAAAATGAAAGCCCATCCAGGCGCCGCCTCCGTCCATATATTCCCTGAACGCCGCTCGTTGCGCGGCGGAATCCGGCCGGGTGTCTAAAAACAGCAGCACCTGGTAATGCGAAAGAAATGCCGCATTGAGATTGTTCCAGTCGTTGGTAGAGTCGTAACTGAAATGGTATAAGGCGGCTGTTTGGGAGAACCACTTATTGGCTTCGTGTACAAAGCTGATGTGCGCCAGGTCGCTTTTGGCGGTGTAAAAGGCAATGACCCTGAAGCGGGGATGTTTGCTTTGTGCAGCGGCGTTGCCAGCAAACCATAAAAGCAGTAAAAGGGTTGCCGCCGGCCGGTATAATCGTGTATTTAGCCTGAGCATATCGTTTAGCAGGATTTATAAGCGTTATCACTAAAAGTAAGTAATTCCCGCCCGGGCGCGGCATAATTTTGGGATATACAGATTTAACGGCCGCGTTTTGATAAATCGGCTGGTTTATGGTAAATTGTAAGAGGCCGATCATTTTAAAAATAAACTATATGGCAAAGAAAACTAAAAATACAACGGCGCCTTCCAAAGAAAGCCCCGATTTGCCGGGTTACCCGCATTACCCGGAGAAAGAAGATATTTACAGCAAGGAAAAAAAAGATCCGTCTGTCAATCCCGACGACGATTCACCACTCAAAGATGATCCGGAAAATGCTTTTGAAGGAGATGATCTTGATGTGCCCGGCTCGGAACTGGATGATGCCGATGAGGAAATCGGCGAAGAAGATGAAGAAAACAATTATTACAGCCTCGGCGGCGATAACCACGATGACCTGGAAGAGGATAAAGGCGATTAGGAAGAAAAAATTGTGTAACCGAATGATTTCGTATAGGTTTGTAACCATTTAGTTACACAATAAGCAAAGGTATGAGAAGAGATGTATTCCAGGCAATTGCCGATCCTACCCGCAGGGAAATTATCAACCTGGTGGCGCAGCAGGCGTTAAACCTGAATGCGGTAGCGGAACAGTTTGATATAAGCCGGCCGGCTATTTCAAAGCATATTAAAATACTTACCGAGTGCGGGCTTATCGTGGTGCGGCAGCAGGGCCGCGAACGCTATTGCAAAGCGCAGCTGGCATCGCTCAGCAAAGTATCGCAATGGGTGGAGCAATACCGTGTTTTCTGGACCGGTAAACTGGATGCCCTGGGCGCTTTTTTAGAGCAGGATACCGCTGCGGCAAAAAAGACGGCCGGCCGAAAGACAGTCGCCCCCACGGTTAAAAAATCAAAACGTAAATAAGAAAGTTATCCTGCCGTACAGCTAGCTGATAACTTCCTTATTTACGTTAGCATATATGGTAAACGTAAGCACGATGGCAAGCGGCCATAAAACCATTACAGGTGCGGGGCTGCTGCTGCACCTGCCACGGCAACGGGCCAGAAAGCGCCTGGCCCTCCAACAGTTATGCCCTTGGTCTTTGCACGGATACTTGAATCAGCCCCGTAATAATACAAAGGCCATCCTTTGTACGTTAATTGAGATTTTCCAAATACATTGGTGTTGGTGAATAAAGTCTTATCCATCGTTGACGGAACTACCACTGCAGTAGTATCGTAAATAGGCCATACCGCATTATTGGAAAAATCCGACTTGGTAAACTTATTAATATTAGCACTGTCCTTTTTAAAAGTATAGAGCGTATGCCCTTTTGCATCAGTGAAATATACGGTAGTGCCATCACCTAACGTGTAATCGGATTTGTAATGATTGCCATCAGCCCCAATCAATTGAGTGTTGGAGAGCATGATGGTATAATCGGGTTTGGCTACAAACCAGATGCCGCCTACGCCTTCACCCGATGTAAGGCCTGCTGCTTCCTGCGTTCCTGATGGCGCATAAGTATACAGGGGCCATCCTTTGTACGTAACCTGTGTGCCTGCGGTTCCAAAGTCTGCCAGGTTCAGCCCCGTAGCCAGTTGGTCGGAAGTGAGGGCTGATGTATTAAACGGGGGCCATATTGTAGCGCAGCCTCCTGTGCAGCTGACCTGCCCGTTGGCATCATTGGAGAAAAAATAAAGCGCATGACCATCCTTGTCAGCCAGGTATTTTCCCAGCGTAGCGCTTGTTTGAAGTTGTACCAGTTTTGGTGTTGCTGCTGGTGTTGAACTGCTGCTTTTACTGCAGCGGGTGGTGCTTACGGCAAGTATAAGCATAGCGATGCCTGCGGTGATCCCGGTTAGCTTTTTCATTCAATTAATGTTTACTTGTTTTGGATTGTTACGAACGGCGATTAATTATTTTCATTGGCTTACGGCATGGGTCATTACCTGGGTTTTTGCCCGGTGCAGGGTGTAGTCTTTAATTTGATGATATGTAAGCAAATACTATTTACATGGAGTAAAAGATATGCTTCATCAGGAAAAAGTACCGTTTGATATACGTGGGGTAATTGTGTGATGGTTGCTTTGGAACAAAGAATTTTTCAAAACTGTGCATGCAACTGCCCGAAATAGGCCGGGGCTTCTAAAAGCCTGCTCCCGTACCAGCTGAACATTTCGCCGTCGGCCAGCAACACTTTAACACCGGGCAGCCGCTGCTCCCATTCATGCACATGTTTTTCTTTAAAGGGAAAGGGTTCTGACGATAATAAGAGAAGCTCCGGCTTTGCCGCTTCCAGTACTTCGGAGCTAAGTTGCGGGTAGCGTTGCTGGCCGGCAAACACATTATCCCAGCCGCAGCGTTGCAGCATATCGCTGATAAACGTGTCTCCGCCGATGGTCATCCAGGGATTTTGCCAGATCAGGTAAGCTACCCTGCGGCGGGGAGCGGGTGGTGCTAATAGCCTGAAACGATCCTGTACGGTTTGAACGATGGTGTCTGCTTCGGCCGTACAACCGGTCAGTTCACCCAGGGCCGCCATCATGGCCAGGGCATCTTCGAGGTTATTGATATTGCTGGTCCATACGGGATAGCGGAGCGCCAGTTCCTCTACCTGCTCTTTTACGTTTTCTTCTTTATTGGCAATGATCAGATCGGGCTGCAGGCGGTGCACGGTGCCCATGTTAACCGATTTGGTGCCGCCTACGCGTGTTTTGGTATTAAACCATTGGGCCGGGTGAACGCAGAATTTGGTGATGCCGGCTACACGGTTGCCCAGGCCCAGGTGGTACAGCAATTCTGTTTGGGAGGGCACCAGCGAAATAATACGTTGCGGGGGCTGGTCGAGACGGATGTTGTGATAGAGCTGGTCGGTGTATAAAGACATTAACCTGTATTTGGCGCAAGTTACAGTGCTTCGACAGGAAATAAAAAGAGAAGGAGAATATACAATGAAAGCAGTGGGAGGGGTTAAACCGCTAATACCTCCTGCTAAATGTAGATTTAGCAGGAGGGTACTGGAATTATGAGCCTGGTTTTTCAGCGATAGTGGACGCGGTTTTCATTAGGACAAGGCTTGATCATTTCCTTAGGAAAAGGTTCATTCAATGGACATTGGATTTCTGAATATTTTGTTCAAAGCGGTACTGTTTTTTCAAACAGATATGGATTTCGCTGGTCTTTCTGGTATGGTTAGCAATCGGTAGCCAGGATATTGGAAAAAGAAGAAGCTGACTGATACTGGATTTTTATGGGTCCTTCTTAGGATTGGATAGTGAAATTTTTTCTTAGCCTCTGGTTATTTGGATATTGGATATCAATCAACTTCTGGTACAAAAGTATAGCCCGGGGGGAGGGTGTGCAAGAGCGTTTTTGCCTTATTTTAACACTTCGGTATTTCACCATAAAATAGTAAATCTGCCAGAAGTGGCGGGGAATTGTATCAGCGTAAATTTACTAGCAAAGCCAGCCTTTTCTACGGGAAGGGCCGACTGGCCTGCATTTCAGCATTCGTTCGTTTTCAGTAAGTTAAGTTACAAAGGGCCTATTTGCCCAGGGCGTTGATGACATCGTATTTCGTTACAATATGGTAATTGCCTGCTTCGTCGCGGCTCAGCACCGCCCCGTTCTCTTTATTGATAAGGGTGCCCAGTTTTTCCACCGGCGTATTGAACTCCACCACGGGAAAAGGAGGTTCCATAACGCTTTCCACCCGGGCGTTTTTGATATCTGGGTTGGAAAATACTTTCTGGAAAAGCCCGCTTTCGCTGATGGCGCCGATGGGGCCGGCGCCGTTGATAACGGGTATTTGCTCGATCTCGTATTTTTTCATCAGTTCCACGGCCTGGGCCACGGTATGGCCGGGCTCGATGGTCACCAGCTTTTGCCGGCTGTTGCGCCCGCTTACAATGTCTTTAAATGTTTTTACGTCCAGGAAACCGCGTTCCATCATCCACTGGTCGTTGTAAATTTTGGCCACGTAGCGGCTGCCGTGGTCGTGAAAAATGCAGACCACCACATCGTCTTTTTTGAGGCGGTCCTTTAACTGCATCAGCCCCTGCAGGCAGCTGCCGGCGCTGTAGCCGCAAAACAATCCTTCTTCTTTGGCAATGCGCCGCGCCATGATGGCCCCATCTTTATCGGTCACCTGTTCAAAATAATCAATCACGCTCATATCGTAGTTCTGGGGCACAAAGTCTTCGCCAAACCCCTCGGATACATAGGGATGCACTTCGTTCATATCTACCTGCCCGGTGCGGTAGTATTTGGTGAGCAGCGAGCCGTACACATCAATGGCCCATACCTGTATATGGGGATTTTTTTCTTTCAGGTACATAGCCGTACCGGTAATGGTGCCGCCGGTGCCGGCTGTGCATACCAGGTGGGTAATTTTGCCATCGGTCTGGTTCCAGATTTCCGGGCCGGTGCTTTCATAATGCGCCAGGCGGTTGGCCAGGTTATCGTATTGGTTCATGTAGCAGGAATTGGGTACTTCCTTACCCAGTTTTTTGGCTACGCTGTAATAACTTTTGGGGTCCTCGGGCAGCACATTGGTGGGGCACACAATTACTTCGGCGCCCACGGCTTTCAGTATATCTGCTTTTTCCTTCGATTGTTTATCGGTCGTTACAAAAATACATTTGTACCCTTTTACACAGGCTGCCAGCGCCAGGCCCATGCCGGTATTGCCGCTGGTGCCTTCAATAATGGTTCCGCCGGGTTTCAGCCTGCCTTCCTGTTCGGCCACTTCCACCATTTTCAGCGCCATGCGGTCTTTAATGGAATTGCCGGGATTAAAATAATCCACTTTGGCCAGCACGATTGCCGGGATATCGCGGGTTACTTTATTGAGTTTTATGAGCGGTGTATGGCCGATGGTTTCGAGTATGTTATTCTTAATGTCCATTGCACGCATTTATTATATCAAAGGTAGGCTTTTGGGCCCAGTGTGAGATTTTATAGCGGGGTGATCGTTATTTGATATTTTTGAACAGCAAAAGAAACCACATGAAGGTATATTTCATCAGTGGCCTGGCGGCCGATAGCCGGGTGTTTAAAAATATCCGCCTGCCGGAGGGCTATGAAATCGTTCACCTGGACTGGATTCAACCACATGCACATGAAACGCTCAACGAATATGCGCTGCGGATGGCAGAGCGAATAGATATGCAGCATCCGTTTGCGTTGCTTGGCCTGTCATTTGGTGGTATGCTGGTAACGGAAATAGCTAAAAAATATGCATCAGTAAGAACAATCCTTATATCCAGCGTACCGTCATACGGGCAATTGCCCTGGTATTTTCATGTTTCCGGCCGTTTAGGATTGCATAAACTGATCCCGGTTGCCCTTGTTAAAAAAGCGGCGCTAATGAAGCGGTTGTTTATGGTAGAAACGGACGAGGACAAACAAATGTTGAAATTGCTTATCAAAGACAGCGACAACCATTTTATATACTGGGCCATGGATGCCATTTTACGATGGAGGGGCAAAGACACCCCGTTTAACTATATACATATTCACGGCACGCGCGATGAAGTATTGCCGGTTCGGTTTACAGCACCTACCCATCTTATATCCAAAGCCGGGCACCTCATGGTGATGAACCGGGCGGAGGAACTGAACCGTATTATTGAAGCATACCTAAAATATCTCCCCGAGGTTGCCAAAAAGACCACGTGATCCATGAAGGCCAAAGCCATAATCCAATGCAATATTGGTGCGGGAAAATTTGTTCAGCTTAATGCGTATGCCCGCCCCATAGCCCGGTAAAATGCCCTGGAAGCGATTATTGCCAGGCGTTGTAAACGATTGAGCATTTACAAAAGCCACAGCTCCCAGGAGCCCGTTGCTCAATAACGGGAACCGGTATTCCGATTCAAGGTACAACATGTCTTTGCCCCGAAATCTTCCCTGTATATAGCCTCTTCCTGAATTGAGGTAGGTATCACCGGCAGTAGCTGGCAGCAGCTGGTAAGGCGGATGGCCACTGAGGGTAAAATTATCGTAGGTCCAGAAAGCAAGAATACTTTTACCGCCTTTGCGCAAATGCATGTACTTACGGGCATCGATAACCAGGCTTTGCCAGCTGGAATCGCTTCCGAGAAAACGAAAATCAGGGCGGTATACGATACTGGCATAATAGCCCGGCTCCGGGTTAATGGAATTTCTTCTGCCGTCGTAGAGCACATTTAAGGTGATGCCGGATGAAACGGATTTTGGCGTAAACCCGTACTGTTCAAGATCCGTGCCGCCGGCGGGCGGGTTTACTTCCTTAAAATTCCAGTAATAATCCAGGTCGTATCCCGCGCCCAGGTAAAAATCGGTTGCGATGGTTTTATACAGGGTCTGGTAAAACCGCAGGTAGGAGTAATCGATAATATACTCATTGGCTGTTTGGGTAAGGCTGCCCAGGCCAAAGGTTTCCTGCGGGTATTTATTATACCGCCAGTCGGAAGTAATATTATATTTATTGTCCTTTGTCCATATATTGGTTTGAATGGGAATAAAAAGCTGGCTTTTTTGTGTATAGGCAACAGAGCCCGATATATTGGAAATATTCGTAGCGCCGCCGGCCGTATAAAAAGCCGCGTTTCCAATCAGCGAAAGGGCAAAACTGGTTTGCTGGGTATATTCAAGCGTGGGCAATAATGAGGCGTAAATTTTACCCGTTTGTTTTAAGCCGTCGCCATGCTGCCGGAAAGGCCGGTGTGGACTGATAACGGAAAGCCCCACGTCTATCAGGTCGATGGAATCTTTCCCCCCGGGGCCGGGCCGGCTTTGGGCGGTAGTATCCTGTGCCTCCGACCGAAGGGTAGCGAATAACAACAATAGCCCAATGGTTTTGGAAAAAAAAGGCAAAGAGGTAAGATTTTTACTCAATATAAGAAGTTATTAGGAAGCTGGCGTAAATCCCGTTCCGGGCCGGGAGATTCGGAATGGTTTCGGCCATTTTTTCTACTTTTGTGGTATGGAGCTACGTGAACCGGAAGTGGCTTATGGCAGGAGTAAATTTTCTATCCAGGAGTACCTGGAGATGGAAAAGGATGCTATATATAAGCATGAATATTACAGGGGAGAGATTTTTTTAATGTCGGGGGCAAGCGCAAGGCACAATGTTATTTTTAGCAATCTTTTCGGAGATATCGCTTTTCGTTTGAAAGGTCATCCCTGCAAGCCCTATGGTAGTAATATGCGAATACACATCCCGGAAAATACCTTGTTTACTTACCCGGATATCTCCATTGTCTGCGGAGATACGATTCCTTCTCCTGAAAATGAAGATACCTCTATTCAGCCTTCTGTATTGATTGAAATACTATCGCCTTCCACCCGGAATTACGATAAAGGCGATAAATTCAAATTGTATAGGGATATACCCACGTTGAAAGAATATATACTGGTAGATTCTGAGGCCATAAGTATCGAGGTATTTCGCCTGGACCCGCACGATCACTGGGTACTGGAAGAATACAAAACATTGGACGATGCCCTCACCATTCAATCCATCGGTCTTTCCATACCCCTGCAGGATATTTACGAGCGAACAAAACTAACCGTTTAGACCGGCCCTGTATTTATTTGCATATATAACTTTCACACTGCATTTTCATTAAAAAAAACAATTGCCGGCCCGTTTTTTATTTACCCGATTGTTGATAAAAATCATATTGTTTCTTACCGCCCATCTTTTACATTTGCACCCCCTTGTAAATAACCGAAATTTGCCTTTATGGAAGTTAAGAATATTCAGAAGATAGCCGAAAAGCTCAGTATCAGTGTTAAACAGGTGGCGAGCGTTCACGACCTGCAGGCCGAAGGCGCCACTATTCCCTTTATGGCGCGCTACCGGAAAGAGGCTACCGGCAACCTGGACGAGGTAGTGATTGGCAATGTAGTAGAGGAAATCAAATATTTTGCCGAACTGGACAAGCGAAAAGAAACGGTTATCAAAACCATCGAAGGACTGGGCAAACTCACCCCGGAGTTAAAACAGCGTATCGAAAATTGCTTTGACGCCAACGTGCTGGAAGATATTTACCTGCCCTACAAACCCAAGCGTAAGACAAAGGCTACGCAAGCCATTGAAAAAGGACTGGAGCCGCTGGCTAAAACCCTGTTTGAGCAAGGCGCGGTAAATCCCGAAGAAGAAGCCGCAAAGTTTATTACCGACCTGGTAAAAGACAACAAGGAAGCCCTGCAGGGCGCCCGCGATATTATGGCCGAATGGATCAGTGAAAACGAACAAGCCCGCAATAAGGTACGCCAGCTCTTTACAGAAACTGCCGTATTGTACTCCAAAGTGCTTACCAGCAAAAAGGAAGAAGAAGAGGCCCAGAAATACCGCGATTATTTCGAGTTTAGCGAGGCGCTGGAAAAATGCCCTTCACACCGCATCATGGCCATCCGCCGCGGTGAAAAAGAAGGTTTCCTGGTCATGGATATTACCATCGAAAAACAACAGGCGGTAGATGAACTGAACCGCCTTGTTGTAAAAGCTTCTAACCCCGCCGCCGCAGAAGTACAAAAAGCGGTAGAGGATAGTTTTGACCGCCTGCTCAAATCGTCTATCGAAAATGAATTCCGCCTGCTGAGCAAGAACAAGGCCGATGAGGAAGCCATCCATGTATTTACCGAAAACCTGCGGCAATTGCTGCTGGCTTCGCCGCTGGGCTCCAAAAAAGTGCTGGCGCTGGACCCCGGCTATCGTACCGGCTGCAAACTGGTATGCCTTGACGCGCAGGGCAACCTGGTATACAATACCGCCATTTACCCGCACCCGCCGCAAAACGACTGGCAGAAAAGCGTATCCGAAATCAGGCACCTGGTCAATAAATATGATATTGAAGCCATTGGCGTGGGCAATGGCACGGCCGGGCGCGAAACAGAACAGCTGGTCCGCAGCATCGATTTTGGCAAGCATGTGAGCATCTTCCAGGTCAACGAAAGCGGTGCATCCATTTATTCGGCATCGGAAGTAGCCCGCGAGGAATTTCCCGATCATGATGTTACCGTGCGCGGCGCCATCAGTATTGGCCGTCGCCTGCTGGACCCGCTGAGCGAACTAGTAAAGATTGATCCCAAGTCAATCGGCGTGGGACAGTACCAGCACGATGTAAACCAAACCAGGTTGAAAGAAGGACTGGACAGGGTAGTGGAAAGCGCCGTAAACTTTGTAGGCGTGGATGTGAATACCGCTTCGCGTCACCTGCTGGTGTATGTATCGGGCCTGGGCAGCACGCTGGCCCGGAATATTGTGGAATACCGGGCAAAGAACGGCGCATTTAAAAGCCGGGAAGAGTTGAAGAAAGTACCCATGATGGGCCCCAAAACATTTGAGCAGTGTGCCGGCTTTCTTCGTATACCCAGGGCCGAAAACCTGCTGGACAATTCATCGGTCCACCCCGAAAGCTACCATGTGGTGCAGGCCATGGCAAAAGACCTGCAGGCGTCGCTGGAAGAACTTATCCGCCAGGCGGAGCTGCGCCGTAAAATAAACCGCAAACAATACATTACCGGTACCATCGGGGAGTACACCATCGACGATATTTTAAAGGAGCTCGAAAAGCCCGGCCGCGACCCGCGCCAGCAGATCGAAGAGTTTCGTTTTGACGATACCATAAAAGCCATCGAGGACGTAAAAGTGGGTATGACCGTGCCGGGGCTGGTAACTAATATTACCAATTTCGGCGCCTTTGTAGACATTGGCGTTAAGCAGGACGGCCTGGTGCATATTTCGCAGCTCAGCAATACATTTGTAAGCGATCCCAATGAAGTGGTTAAGCTGCAGCAAAAGGTGATGGTAACCGTTACCGAAGTAGATGTAGCACGCAAAAGGATTGCGTTGACGATGAAAGATCAGAACAGGGCTTCCGGTGGAGGCGCTCCCTCGGGCGAGCGTAAAAAACCGGCAGCGGGAAATAACAGTGGCGGCGGGAAAAACCCGGGCAAGAAAGAAGCTCCGCTGAATCCCTTTGCGGCCAAGCTGATGGAGTTGAAGAAGAAATTCAATGATTAGATGATAGTTGATAGATGGTAGTTGATAGGCTTTTGCCTGGCCAACGTCTATCAACTACCATCTATCAACTATCAACCTTTTCTCTTAATCGAGCATCCTACCGATCTCGATTCCTTCACCGATATATCTTTATTTTCCAGCATTTCATCCATGGCGTTTTTTAAATGCGAGCGGTGCACATTGGTAATGTCTGCAGGGCTGTCGTCTATGGCGCCGTGGTAAACCAGTTTACCGTCTTTGTTAAACAGGTAGCATTCCGGGGTGCGACTGGCGCCAAAGGCATCGGCTAGTGCATTATCACTGTCCATGGCATAATACCATTGGTAGCCCTGTTCTTTTGCGTAAGCCTGCATATCGGCATAAGAATCGCCGCTTCGCCGGCCGCCTTCGTTGGAATTCAATAATATTATGCCCAGTTTTTTATCCTGTGCATAATGACATATATCGCGGGTGCGGCTTTGATTTTTCATTACATAAGGGCAGGTATTGCAGGTAAACATCACCAATAGCCCGTTAGGCGTCCTGGCTTCTTTGAGCGATACCAGGCTACCGCCGATATCTTTCATTTTAAGATCGGCTTTGGGAATGTCGGAACCCAGGGGCAGGGGTTCGTTGAAAAAACTGAAGGAAGAAAGCGTGGCAGTGATCATGCCGGCAAACAATAGCTTTTTCATATTAGTCAATTTTTAGGTTTGAGGGCGCTCTATAAATGACAACCAAAACCGCTTAAATGTTGTTTCAGGCATTCTAAGCGGATGGTTAAAAGCGCCCTAAAATTGAGCCCAAAATCAGCTGGCGGCAAGCCCGGCCTCCCGCTGCTGGCGCTCTTCCGCAAGCAACTGGAGGGAATGAATACTCACATTCAATTCATATCCAATCAATAATACAAGTGAATTGAGATATATAATAGTCATTATAACAATGATAGTGCCGATTGACCCGTAAAGGGCATTGTATTTACCGAAATTGTTGACAAAAAGCGAAAAACCGATGGTAGCGGCTATGCTGAGGGTGGTGGCCAGGATGGAGCCGGGCGAAATTAGTTTCCAGCGCCATTTTACTGCCGGGGCGTATTTGTAAATAAAGGCGATGGAATAAAAAATCAGGTTCACGATAAACACCCAGCGGATAACGAGGATGGACTTGAGCAGGCCCACATTTTTAATACCCAGGTATTTAAGGATGGCGCCCTGGGTAATGAGCAGGAGCAGGCAGGCAAATAAAAGACCCATGATCAGCACCGTGAGCTTGATGGCCGTCCACCGTTTTTCCAACCCGGTGCGTTTTTGAAAGCCGATATAATTTTTGTTGAACGAGCGCATGATGCCTATCATGCCATTAGAGGCAAAAAACAGCAGCAGTAAAAAACCAAACGACAGCAGGGCGGTTTTAGGTTCATCGCCCAGGAAGCTGTCTACAAACTTCATCACGTTTTTATTGTAGGTATCGGCAGGTATGATATCTTTTATAAGTCCATGCAGCTGTATCTTGATGGTTTTTTTGGGCAGCAGCTGCGGGATAAGCGTAAACAAAAACAGGCAGGTGGGGGGTATGGCCATGATAAAATTATACGAGATGGCCGCGGCCCGTTCGGTAAGACTGCTTTTGCGGATATGGCTTATAAAAAATTTTACCACATCATATAGCGGCACCCCGCGAAAGCCGGGCAAATGTATTCGCTTGCTTTTTTCTGCCAGAAAGCGAAAGGGGATGCTGTGGCGTATAAAGTTTTCCAGCTTTGACATATCCGTTTATTGCATTGAGCTGCAGGGGTTATTTGCTGCTGTCGGCCGCATTTTTCTGCTGCATCCATTTATCTAAAAACTGTTGGTATTCCCGGGCAAATTTCATGTGTTCCGTGTAGGTTTCCGCAAAATTGGAATAGCCCGAAAAATCAGGTTTCGCTACAAAGTAAAGGTATTTGGTGTCCGGAGCATTCAGTACCGCGTCAATTGTTGTGGTGGATGGCGTACAAATGGGGCCGGGCGGTAAACCGGCATTGCGGTATGTATTGTAGGGCGATTCTACCTGTAAATATTTATCGTAAATGCGTTTGAGCCCGAAATTGCGCAGGGCAAATTTTATGGTAGGGTCGGCGGCCAGCTTCATGTGCGATGAAAGCCGGTTCAGGTATACGCTGGCTATTTTGCCCCGGTCGGCTGCGGCATTGGTTTCTTCTTCTACAATAGAGGCCAGGATATAGGCTGTTTGCGGGTTTAGTCTATGGGCGGCAGCCAGTTTCCGGCGCTCGGGTGTCCAAAACTCCTGGTAGCGGGTCCTGAATTTGGTAAATATCCTGCCGGGCGTGGTATTCCAGAAATAGGTATACGTATCGGGCAGCACGGTGGTCATCACCGTGTTGGTATCAAGGTTATACCGCTTTAATGAATCGGGGTTGCTGAGAAAATGAATAAAGGAAAGCGAATCGCACTCGTATTTTCGCCCGATGGCCGAAGCCATGTCTTCTTTGGTCCTCATTTTAATGATAACCAGTTTTACCGGCTCCTGCTGCCCGTTGCGCAGCATCCGTACAATATTGAGCAGGCTCATGCCGCTTTTAATATTATAACGGCCGGCCTTTACTTTTTGCGGGTAATCCAGGCGTTGAGCTACCTGGTTAAACAGCCAGGTGCTGCTCAGCACCTCGTTTTTTTCCAGCGAATCGGTTACATCCTCGTAACTGCTGCCTGTTTTGATAAACAGGTAATAGTTTTTTCCTTCAAAACGGGTGCCAGGCCCCAGGATTTTCCAGGCCAGCAAAGCGGCTACAATGAGTACGGCTACTACTAAAAGGAGGATTATTTTTTTCATATTGGATTATAGTAAAACCAAAATAAACAAAAAACCCCGTCTGATAAAGACAGGGCGCTGAAAAATAATATATTAACCTTTAATGTTGAGGTTTGGGAGCCTGTTGTTGTGCAGGAGCCGACTGTTGTGTTTTTGCCTTGGTATCCACATCATTCAACAGGGTGGAGTTGCTGCCAGCTTTTGGCATAAACACTGTAGAGCAAAGGCAGAGCACGCCCACGATGGCGGCAAATACCCAAGTGCCTTTTTCAAGCACATCGGTAGTTTGTTTTACACCCATAAACTGGTTGCTGAAACCGCCGATGGTGCCGGAGAGGCCACCGCCCTTGGGGTTTTGAACCAATACAAAAAAGCCCAGTATCACACAGGCCAGCACTATCAATATCACGAATAAAATCATAACTAATCTCTTTTTAACGCGTTAATTCTGTCTGCAAAATAAGCGGATTTGGAGGGATTGAGCAAACTTAATTTGCGGTATACCTCGGCTGCTTTTTCATATAATCCCTGTTTTTCAAATACTTCCGCCATGGCCTCTGTAATAATGTCCTTGCCAACTACAGAATGGCTGGCGGCGGCCACCACGGCCGATTCTTCGTTTTCACCCAGCACTTTTTCTATCGAGGCTTGCGGCAGTTTTTTCATGCTTTTCAGCCATTCGGTAAAGCTCCTCAGCTGTTTTCCCAGCTTATCCTGCGGGTTAGGCTCCATTTTATCCAGTCGTATGCCAAGGGAGGCAAAATAATCGATGGTATGATAGGGTTCAAAAAGTACATCCTGTTGGGCAGAAGGGGTTTCTATGATGGTTTTTACCAGCGGCGGCTCTTCTGCCGGGGCCGCATAGGCTTCCAGGGTAGGCGCTGCGGGGGCCTCTGCAACAGCCTGGACTGGTTCAGGGTCCGGGTCCTGGAAGGGAGGCGCAAAATCTTCCTCTTTGAGGCCTTCCTCTTCGGCGGCTATTTCGGCCGGGATTTGAACCGGGGGCTCGGGCGCTTCAGTAACCGGGGCTTCCTGTGCCATGGGCTGGCCGGGTGCTTCCTCTATTGCTGTTTCAGGCGTATTTCCGGCGTCATGAATATGCTCCCGTAGCCGGTCCAGGATTTCCTGTGCCAGGGGCTCATGGGTTTGTTCCGGCTGTTGCTGCACTGCCGGTTGTGCTTCCTGCGGGGCTGCGTACTGTTCCGGCCATTCCTGCTGTTCCTGTGGCGTGCTTTCCGCTTCGTGAATATGTCCGCGTAGCCTGCCCAGAATTTCCTGTACGATGGGGTCAAATTGTTCCGATGGTGTAAGGGGCTCCTGCCATTCCTGTTTGCCGGATGCCTCATGAATATGCCCGCGCAGCCTGCCCAGTATTTCCTGGATAAGCGGCTCCTCCGAACCCGGTTGTTCCTGGGGGCTGGATGCTTCGTGTATATTACCCCTGAGCCTGTTGAGTACTTCCTGTATAATTGATTCGTTTGCCGCTACCGGTTCCCGTTTGCCTGCCGCCTGCTCTTCCTGTTGTTCCAGCAATTCCTGCTCCTGCAGCAGGTCGCGTTCTTCCACCACCGTTCTCAGGTGAGGCAATTCAGGCGGTTGGGAATGCCCATTGGAGGGTTGCCAGGCGCCCGTTTCCTTAGCGGGCAGCAACAACAGTTGCAGCCATAGGGGGTTATTAAAATAAACGGCTGTTTTATGCAACTGGCTGGAGAAATCGGGGTGACCGGTTTCCTGCATTTTTTTGAGCAGCAAAAACCGGGCGGCCGCAAAAGAAGGGTATTCCTGCGTCATCTGTTGCAGTTCATCTACCGATACCGTTTGCAGCGTAGGCTGATGAAAAAGATGCTGAACAATATTTTCAATGGATGCCGTCATTGGGGCAGCAATATACTGGCAAATTACCAGTTCGAGAAAATCTGGTTGAAAATTTCGTCCGTCAGATTCTTGAGGATGCTGTCATTTAATTGCGACTCAGCCTGTTGGATGCTGATATTGGCATCGAAATCAAAGCTGCGCGAAACATCCTTTTCAAAATCGGCGGGAGTAACTGTTTTGCCGGTGGGGTCGAGGTGGTTTTTGAACGAGATATGTACCGTTACGGTCAGCCGGTTGGAAGCTGCTTTGTTGGCCGATATGGCGGCCGTACCAAACGAATAATCGGATATATAGCCGCTTATTTCATAATCGGCATTATCGCCCTGTACCAGCGTTTTGCCGGTTTGGCTGGTCACCTTGTCGCGCAGCGACTGGGTGAGCTTGGGGCTCAGCTGGGGGTTTACATACCGGGCTTTATTGTCGAGGTAATTTATTTTAATGGTCTTTACCGCCTTGGGTACGCTGCCGGTGCTGAACGAATAATGAAAGCAACTGGTATTGCCCATCACCAAACAGGCGGCAAGCAACAGCAGTGCCGTATGTTTTACCACCGGTAGCTGCATAAGTATTTTTTTGAAACGTGCTGTCATGCTATTCATTATTCTTCTATGTCGTATTCCTTTAATTTCCGGTACAGGGTCCGCTCGCTGATGCCCAGGTCCAGCGCCGCATCTTTTCGTTTGCCGCGGTGCTTTTTGAGCGCCTTGATGATCAACTCTTTTTCCTTATCGATAATATTGAGCGATTCTTCCACTTCTTCATGATGATGAATATCGTCGTGCCCCAGGAGTACCGGCTGTCCCTGCTGGGACGGCTGCGCCTGTTTGATGGGCGACTGCATGACCGGTTGCTGTAATTCGTTGACCGGGTATTCGCGCAACAGCGATTCGCTGGCAAACTTGGCGGCAGCGGCGGCATTGGACGGGTTTTGCAGGATATCCACAAACATCCGTTTCAATTCCGTTACATCCTTTTTCATATCGAAGAACAGCTTGTACAATATATCCCGTTCGTTGGCAAATTCAGAATGGCTGATACTGCCATTGCCCGATGCCAGCACCGGCAAACGGTTTTGCGATGTTTCGGGAAGGAATCTGCCCAGCTCCGTGGCCGTTACCAGCTTTTCCTGCGAAAGCACCGACAACTGTTCTGCAATATTCTTCAATTCACGCACATTACCGGGCCAGGGATAATTAATTAACATATTTTTCGCCTCCTCGTCCAGCTGCACCGGCGTTGTTTTATACCGCTCCGCAAAGTCCACCACAAACTTCCTGAACAGGAAAATAATATCCTCCTTGCGGTCGCGCAGGGCGGGTACGCGAATGGGTACGGTGTTGAGGCGGTAATAAAGGTCTTCGCGGAATTTTCCTTTTTGGGTAAATTCCAGCAGGTCTTTATTGGTAGCGGCAATAACGCGCACATCCGTTTTCTGTACTTTGCTGGAACCCACGCGGATAAACTCACCGCTTTCCAGCACGCGCAGCAGGCGGGCCTGGGTGCCGAGGGGCATTTCGCCGATTTCATCGAGGAAAATGGTACCGCCGTTTACGGTTTCAAAATAGCCCTTGCGGCTGTCTACCGCCCCGGTAAACGATCCTTTTTCATGGCCAAACAACTCGGAGTCGATGGTGCCTTCGGGTATGGCGCCGCAGTTAACGGCTATAAAAGGATTGTGTTTGCGGTTAGACAGGGCGTGGATGATTTGTGAAAACACTTCCTTTCCCACACCGCTTTCGCCGTTAATGAGTACGCTCAGGTCAGTATTGGCCACCTGCACGGCCACATTCAGTGCGTGGTTGAGCGCCGGGGCATTACCGATAATGGCAAACCTGTTTTTTATTGATTGAAGATCCATAGTTCTGTTCGTTTAATGAAAGCCTTTTTTATACTAATTCCCGCCGGTGACGTTACCCATCAGCGTTGCTTTGTTACAGCCCGTTACTTTAACAGTGGCATAATCGCCTTTGTTGAAATGATATCCTGCCTTGGGGAAGACGATAACTTTGTTTTCGCTTGTTCTTCCCATCCATTCCTGGTCGCTTTTTTTGCTATTGCCTTCTATCAGCACTTCCACTGTTTTGCCCACATCGGCCTGGTTGCTTTCCAGCGAAAGCCGGTATTGCAGGTCCACGATTTCCTGCAGGCGTCTTTTTTTCACGTCTTCCGGTATATCGTCTGTATAACGGCGGGCGGCCAGGGTTCCGGGGCGTTCGTTGTAAAAAAACATATAGCCATAATCGTACCTGCTGTACTCCATCAGGCTAAGTGTATCCCGGTGGTCTTCTTCCGTTTCGGTGCAAAAACCGGCAATGATATCGGTGGTGATGCCGCAGCCGGGAATGATTTCACGGATGCGGTCTACTTTGGCCTGGTACCATTCGCGCGTATACGTGCGGTTCATGAGTTGCAATACACGCGTGCTGCCGCTCTGTACGGGCAGGTGGATATAATTACAGATGTTGTTGTATCTGGCAATGGTATGCAGTACCTCGTCGGTAATGTCTTTCGGATGCGAAGTGCTGAAGCGGATGCGTAGGAGAGGCGAAATAGTGGCCACTCTTTCCAGCAGCAGGGCAAAGTTGATGGCCGCGGTCCTTTCTTCGGTCCGCAGGGAGCTTTCTTCCATCCAGTAATAGCTGTCTACGTTCTGTCCCAGCAGGGTTACTTCGCGGTAGCCGCTGTTAAACAGGTCGGTGCATTCCTGCACAATGGATTGGGCGTCACGGCTTCTTTCGCGGCCGCGGGTAAAGGGCACCACGCAGAAGCTGCACATATTGTTACAGCCGCGCATAATGCTTACAAAAGCCGTTACGCCGTTGCTGTTGAGGCGTACGGGCGAAATATCGGCATAGGTTTCTTCCCGGCTCAGCAATACGTTCACGGCTTTCTGGCCGCCTTCGGCCTCTTCTACCAGCCCGGGCAGGGTGCGGTAAGCGTCGGGGCCTACTACCAGGTCTACCAGTTTCTCTTCTTCAAGGAATTTGCCTTTCAGCCGCTCTGCCATACAGCCCAAAACGCCTACCAGCATACCGGGCTTGCGGAGCTTTGCCTTGCGGAATTCTGTGAGCCGCTTGCGCACCGTTTGCTCTGCCTTTTCGCGGATGGAGCAGGTATTTAAGAGCACCAGGTCGGCCTCTTCAAAGTTGCGGGTGGCGCCAAACCCGTTCTCACCCAGTATGGAAGCCACAATTTCGCTGTCGGCAAAATTCATCTGGCAGCCATAGCTTTCTATATAGAATTTCTTCCGGGTTTCGGCTGTTTCCGGGGCGGCCGGGGCAAAGGCTTCCCCCTGTCTTGCTTCATTATGAATTGTAGTATTCATCCAATCCTGCATCGTTCACCAGTTAAAATGGACGGCAAAGATAGCAAAAAAGCCAGTAAATGTGACAGGATGGCAGGAAGAAGGAGGTCGGAAGCCTGAAGTCGGAAGCCTGAAGTCGGAAGTCGGAAGTCGGAAGTCGGAAGTTGGAAGTTGGAAGTTGGAAGTACCTGTTTAGAAAGGGTCGACCTTTAACTATCCTACGTTTATCTTACGTCTTTCTTACGTTTCTCCTACGTTTTAGGTGCCGCCGGGATAGTACCCAGGCAGGACCGGGCAGGCCTTGAAAAGGGTGTAAAATAAGCTGGAACCAGTGCATAGCTCTTTTGGCCGCGGGCGGCGCCGGCAAAAGGGAAAGGAAAAACCGTATTGCAGTTGGGGGAAAAGAAGAAAAAGAGCGGAAGACCGGGCTCGAACCGGCCACCTACAGCTTGGGAAGCTGT
>JACXTT010004019.1_pt1 | contig 22110 bp, 15 predicted proteins | sample 9270951 | NCBI WGS metagenome assembly JACXTT01 (sample SAMN15532306, study PRJNA645909) | rock metagenome | isolation source: weathered quartz diorite | place: Puerto Rico | collected 2017-06-21
CGAAGGCAAACTCGCGGCAAAGTGCGCGAGTGTCGAGGCCGCGCGGCCCGCATCCTGCAATTTCCCAATTGGCCCGAGGTTCTGCGCGATCCATTCGCCGACCACGGGTTCGGCTGTTTTCCACACGTCGAGTTTTGGATCGAGCGTGCGCGCCACCCCTTCGGTCACGACCATCGTTTTTTGCAACAAAACGAGCTCGGTCCTTGTTCTCATGTCGAAGAGGCCCGTAATCTCGAATAGAAGCGTCAAAAGTTTCGCCATGGAAATCTGGTCGGCGGGCCGCGAATGGATCGGCTCGCCGATTGCCCTGAGCGCCTGGGCGAAATCTTCGACCCGGTGGACGCGCGGCACATAGCCCGCCTCGAAATGAACTTCTGCCACCCGCAGGTAATCGCGCTTGATGAAGCCATAGAGGATTTCGGCGAGGAACCGGCGCTCCTTTAAGCCGAGCCGGCCCATGATCCCGAAATCCACCGCCGTAAGACGCCCCTGCGGATCGACGAACAGATTGCCGCGGTGCATGTCGGCATGAAAAAACCCGTCCCGCATGGCCGTGCGCAAAAAAGACTGTATGACGTTGCGTGCGAGGCCCTGGAGGTCGTACCCCTTATGCGCGAGCGTTTTGACATCGGATAACGGAATTCCGTCGATCCATTCGAGCGTCAGCACCTCTTTCGTGGTCCGGTCCCAATCGACTTTCGGTACCCGGAATTCTTTGTCCTGCGCCGTGTTCTCGGCGAATTCGGACGCTGCGGCGGCCTCGAGCCGGAAATCCATTTCCATCTTGACGGTGCGGGCGAGCGTATCGACAACCTCGACGAGTTTCAGGCGTCGCGCCTCGCCCGAGTAGCGCTCAGCCAAAAGCGCGGCGAAATACATGTCCGAGAGGTCGCGCCGGAAAAGCCGTTCGATTCCGGGGCGTAGCACCTTGACGGCGACTTCGCCATCGCCATCGCTTCCTTGCACGCGCGCCCTGTGCACTTGGGCAATAGATGCGGCGGCAACGGGCTCTCCAAAGCTTGCAAAAATGCGATCGAGCGTTTTGCCGAAGGCTGCCTCTATGGTCGCTATCGCAACTTTGTGCGCAAAGGCTGCCATCCGGTCTTGCAAAAATTCGAGCTCATAAGAGACCCTGTTGCCGACAACATCTGGCCGCGTCGCCAGGAACTGGCCGAGCTTGACATAAGAGGGACCGAGCCGGCTGATCGCGGCGGGAAGGTTGGCAAGGCCGGGAGCGGGTTTCCCGGCCGGGGCTTTTGACCTGCGCGGGGCAAGCAAGCGCGCTAGTCCCAAGGGAAGGCGCGCGGCGGGCGGCAGGATCGCGGGGTCGAGGCCGCTAAAAACGCCCGCGCGCGCGAGCACGAGACCAGCACGCATCAGCCGCAAGGAGGAACCGAAGGAAGAAGGCAAAACCGCCGCCCGCCCTAGGTAAGGGCTCGATCCGGCAAAGCCGGGGAGCGAGGTATACGTTGCCAGTTGCAAATTAGAAGGAGAGTGTTGCCTCGCGTGGGAACGAAGATCATTACCTAAACCTTCCATCCGGAGTGAATGGCGACAATCCCGCCCGATAACCGCGTGAAGGAAGTCCGCGCAAACCCTGCCCCTGCGATCTTGCCGCAAAAACTCTCGGCATCGGGGAAACGCGCAATCGATTCGACGAGATAGCGATAGGGCTTTTCATCGCCCGCGACATAGCGGCCAAGAAGCGGAATCACGCGAAACGAATAAGCCTCATAGAGGCGGCCGAGAAGAGGCACATTCACGTTTGAAAATTCAAGACACAGAAATCTTCCGCCGCGCCGCAGCACTCTATGCGCCTCGGTGAGCGCCTTTCCAATTCTCGGCACATTGCGAATTCCGAAGGCGATTGTATAGGCATCAAAGCTGTTGTCTTGAAACGGCAGCTCTTCCGCATTTGCCTCGGCAAAGTTTAGCCAAGCCTCAAACCGTTTTTTGGCGGCGCGTCGGCGGCCTTCCTCCAGCATGGCGGCATTGATGTCGAGCACCACAACTTCGGTTAAATGCGAGCCCGCCTGCGCCACTTTAAAGGCAATGTCGCCGGTGCCGCCCGCCACGTCGATATGGCGGAAGCGCGTTTTTTTTGACGGTTTGATCTTGCTGACAAAAATATCTTTCCAGACGCGGTGGAGGCCGCCGGACATGAGATCGTTCATGAGATCGTAGCGCGGCGCGGCCTTATCAAAGACCTCGTCTACCCGGACCTGTTTCTCTTGCAGGGGAACGCGGGAAAAGCCGAAATGCGTTTCTTCAACCATTTGTGGTCCAGGGCCACCGGCGGGCGGTGATCGAGTGAGCTCAGATCCGCATTAGCATAGCGCGCAAAAAGCGTCACCGCCATGCGTCTGCAGCCGGGCAGGCAAGCCAGACCTTACGCCAAAATTTATCCGGCTGATATGCGCGCGCGGCACCACCACGCAAGGGCAAGATAGAGCCCGAGTAAGGCGGCGATAGAGAAAAACAATCCGTTTGGCGGATTAAGGTCCATGCCCAAGCCAACAAAGGGAGGACCTGCGATCATGCCGAGCGCATAGAGCATGATGAAGGCGGCATTTGCGCTCGCCAATTCCGCACCGCTATAGCGCGAGCCAAGATGTGCAAGGCCCACCGCATAAAGGCTGCCCACGGCGCCCCCCCAAATCACGAGCAGGCAGCAAAAGAAGAAAAATCGCCCGGGTCCGGCAACTGCCAATGCAATCGCTCCGCAAAGGCTTAGGGAGGCAAGATAGACCAACAGCCTGCCTCGTCCCATTTGATCCGAGATAAAACCGACCGGGAGCTGGAACACAACATTGCCAAGCGAAAAAAGGCTCACGAGCAGCGCTCCGGTTTCGGGAGATTCTCCGGCGCGCAGCGCATAGATGGGCAACAGGCCAAGACTTGCGGTTTCAATCGCGCCATGCAGCAATCCGGCAAATGCTGCGAGCGGCACGCTGGCGAGAATGACGAACAACCCAGCTTTTGGGACCGTTTCGAAATCGGGTGCCTTGCCGCTCCAAACGACAATCGGTGTTACGGCGAGTGCGAAGAGCGCCATGCCAGCCAGGAAAGGCAGGGTCCCGGCGGTGCCGGTAAAACCTAAAATTATAGGGCCAGCGGTAAAACCGGCAGCTAAGCTTGTCGCGTAAAACCCCAAGACAAAGCCGCGCTGACGCGGCGGGGCCAGCGCATTGATCCAATATTCGCTTGTGACAAAGAGCACGCTAAGCGCGCCGCCAAACGCCACGCGATTAGCGAGCCACAACCAATAATTTTGAGTCACGGCAAAGATAAAAAGGCTAAAGAAGCTGACAAAAATAGCTTGCAGCAAAACCCGCTTCACTCCAAACCGCCGGACAAGAGCTGGGACAGCGGCAGCTCCAAAAAATACTGCAAGACCGGCCGCAGCCGCATTGAAGCCAATCGCGCGCGCCGAAAATCCTTGCTGGTCGAGCCGCAGCGCAAGAAGCGGAAAGGTCAGCGACAGTCCGATGCCGACAATCGTCACGGAGACGATCGCGCTGCCAAGCGAAATAAGAGTTTCGCGCGGCGAAAGGGATGTACTGAGGCTTGTCCTACTTGTCACAGAGTTCAAATGATATCGCTTTTGCCAAATACGATTCCGTGCCGCACCGCGTTTTCAAAACCATGCATGCGCAAAGCCCATTTATAGGCAATGCGACCGCCTTTCAGGATCGGCAACAAACGTAGAGATAGGATGAGCGCCAGGGTTGGCCAAACGGCCGGAGAAGCGGCTTCGCTCGAGAAATTTGCCGAATCGACAACAAGCGTGGGCATAACTCTGTTCAATCCCGGCCCCGTTTAGGGCGGCAGGTTTAGCATTCCGCGCTCATTGCTTGGCAGCCTTCCTGGCAGAACGCCGTTTCGAAGCGGTTTGCGTTTTCTTGCGCGCCCTGCCCTTGGCATTTGCAGACTTTCTCCGTGCCTGAACTGGCCCAGACTCGCTCAAAAGCTCGAAGCGCAGCGCGCCCGCGAGCGGGGCTGCCTCGACGAGCCGCACCGTAACGATGTCGCCAAGCCTATGGATTTGTCCGGTCCTGGAGCCAATGAGCGCGTGGCGCTTTGGGTCGTGGCAGAAATAATCGTCGCCGAGCGTTGCCGCCGGTATAAACCCGTCCGCGCCCGTTTCGTCGAGTCTTACGAAAAGCCCCGCGCTCGTTGCGCCCGATATGCGCCCCGTAAATTCCGCTCCGGTTTTTTCCGCAAGATGCGCCGCAATCAGCCGGTCGCTAGTTTCGCGCTCGGCCGCCATGGCGCGGCGTTCGGCGGCCGAAATTTTTGCGGCGATCTCCGCAAGCTCCTTGCCGTCAACGGAGCCCAAGTCATCCGGCCCAAGACCGAGCGCGGAGATAAGAGCGCGGTGGACAATGAGATCGGCGTAGCGGCGGATCGGCGAGGTGAAATGTGTGTAGCGCCGCAGGTTGAGGCCGAAATGACCGTAGTTCTCCGCCGCATATTCGGCCTGTGCCTGGGTGCGCAGCACGACTTCATTGACGATATGCTCATTGTCCGTGCCCTTGACGCGCGCCAAGATCCGATTGAATTGCGCCGCGCGCATCACCGTTCCCTTAGCGAGCTTTATGCCGAGGGACGCCAGAAATTCGGCGAGATTGTTGAGCTTTTCGAGCGACGGCTCGTCATGCACGCGATAGACGAAGGCTTGATTTTTCGTTTCCAGCGTTTCCGCCGCCGCAACATTGGCGAGAATCATATATTCCTCGATGAGCCGGTGCGCGTTAAGCCTCGGCGGGATGACGACGGATTTGACTTTGCCCGCTTTATCGAGAATGATTTTGCGCTCCGGAAGGTCGAGATCGAGCGGGCCGCGCTCTCCGCGCGCAATTTTGAGCGCGCGATAGGCCTCGTAAAGGGGAACCAAGACGGGCGTGTGAATGCGGGCCTCCGTATCATCGCGCGGTCCGTTGTCGATTGCCATTTGCGCCTGCGCATAAGATAGTTTTGCGGCCGAGCGCATCATGACCCGGTGAAAGCTATGACTCACCTTGCGGCCATCGGCGGCAATCACCATGCGGGCGGCAAGCGCGGGGCGGTCTTCGTCTGGACGCAACGAACAAAGGTCGTTGGAGATCCGCTCGGGCAGCATGGGCACGACGCGGTCCGGAAAATAAACCGAATTGCCGCGATCCAAGGCCTCGGCATCGAGCGCACACGGGGGCCGCACATAGGCCGCGACATCGGCAATCGCGACATGCAGAACAAAGCCGCCCGGATTGTTAGCGCTGCCATCGCGTTCGGCATAAACGGCGTCGTCGTGGTCTTTGGCATCCTCGGGGTCAATGGTGACAAAGGGGATCGCGCGCCAATCTTCCCGCCCGCTCATCGAAGCAGGCAGCGCACGCTCCGCCTCGCCAAGAGCGTCTTGGCCAAAAACATGCGGGATATGATGCGCGTGGATCGCAATGAGGCTGATGGATTTTTCGCTGTCTATCGCTCCGAGCCTTTCGCGGACTTTCGCAGCCGGGATCCCCAGGCTGCCTGCGCGCAATGGTTCAAAGGCCACGAGATCGCCATCTCCGGCCTCACCTTGATCGCTTGGCGCTACAACAAAAGCGCCGCGATTCAGGCTCTTCTTTTCGACCGTCACAACCCTGCCGCCGCCATGAGCGTTGGCACGAAAAACCCCAAGGAGCTGCGATTTTTCGCGCGTCAAAATTTTGATCACGCGGCCCCTATAGGCGGGCTCGTCCGGTCCTGCGCCGGGCAAAAGTTCCACCCGCAACAGGGCGCGGTCGCCAAGGCCCGCCGCCGGAGTATCGTGCCTGCGCCCAGCCTTTGCCATGACAAGGATGCGAGGCACCGGCTCCCCATCCCATTCGGCGGGCTCGGCAAAAAGGTCGCCGTCGCGGTCGCGCCCGGCGATCGTCGCAAGAACCACTTTCGGCAACACCCCCCCTTTATGCAGGCTTTTGCCACGCCTCGCGATGGCGTCTTCCGTTTCCAGGTCTTTCAGCAAATCTTTCAGCGCAAGTTTGGCGTGGCCTTTGAGGTTGAAGGCGCGGGCGATGTCGCGTTTGCCGATCTTGCCCTTGCTGCCCAAAACGTCGCGCTCTCGGGCAATGAATTCCAAAATTTCCGTGCGCGAAGGCAAGTTTTCGCCGCGCCCCTGATCTGAAGATGAATATCGGCCGGATTTGTCGTCACCGGCGGATCTTTTCAAGCGCGCTTTGCCTTTCTCGATTTTTTCGGAGGCTCCTCGGCTGCCGGTTTTCGCGGTTCGCGGGGCTTCTTTGCCGCTTTTCTTGGCAGAGCATTGCCGGTTTTCTTGGCTCCTCGGCCGCTGCCCGCCGCCACCTTATCGCCGATCAAGCGAACCGCTTCTTCGAGCGTAATCGACTCGGGCGAGATGCCTTTTTTCAAGGTTGCATTTGTCCTCCCCCAATTGACGTAAGGTCCGAACCTTCCCGCGCGTACACTGACTGCTCCGCCCAACGGGTGCTCGCCAAGCAAGCGTCCTTCCGCGGCGCTCTTTTCCCTCGTGCCAGACTCTTTCGCAGCAATAAGACCCACAGCCTCCTCAAGGGAAAATGTGGTGGGGTCGGCGCCTTGCGGCAAGGAGGCGTTGACTTTGCCATATTTAACATAAGGTCCATAGCGCCCGGCCTTAATGACGAGCTCGCCGCCTTTTGGATGCTCGCCGAGCGCGCGCGAGGGCGCGCTCGCGGCGTCGCCAAATCGCCGCCCCGACAAGCCGCTCTCCTTGGCAACGATAAGGTCAATCGCCCTGTTCGCGCCGATGGTGAGAATGTCGTCATCCCTGCCGGCATTCGCATAGGTCTTGCCATGCTGGACATAGGGGCCGAAACGCCCGATCCCTGCAAAAATCGGTTGTTTTGTTTCCGGATGTTTTGCAATCTCGCGCGGCAATGAGAGCAGGCCAATGGCTTGCTCGAGCGCAAGAGCCTCTCTTTCGATGGTTTTCGGCAGCGACACGCGCTTGGGCTTTTCGCCATTGCCCTGCTGGACATATGCGCCAAACCGCCCTTGACGCAGCGAAATCTCTTCTCCTGTCGCCGGATCCTCGCCCAAAATCTTCACACCCGCCCGCTCGCCATTTTGCGCGCCATCCCCGTTCGCGTTTGTAAGCGTGCGGGTGAATTTACATTCGGGATAATTGGAGCAGCCGATAAACGCGCCGAATTTGCCGAGCTTCAGCGACAATTGCCCAATGCCGCAAGACGGACAGAGGCGAGGGTCGGTGCCTTCTTCCTTCGGCGGGAAAATATGCGGTCCCAAAAGCTCGTTCAGACTATCGAGGACTTGGCCCGTGCGCAGGTCCTGGATGCCCGAAAGCGCGCCGGAAAAATCCGCCCAAAAATCGCGCAGCAGCTGTTTCCAATCGAGCTCATGATTCGAGACCCGGTCGAGATCTTCCTCGAGTGCCGCGGTAAAATCGTAGCTGACGTAGCGCGTAAAAAAGCCTTCCAAAAATGCCGTCACAAGCCGGCCCTTGTCTTCCGGAATGAGGCGCTTTTTTTCGAGCCGCACATAGGCGCGGTCGCGCAGAACTGCCAAGGTCGAGGCATAGGTCGAAGGCCGGCCGATCCCGAGCTCCTCCATGCGCTTGATGAGCGTGGCTTCGGTAAAGCGCGGCGGAGGCTCTGTAAAATGCTGTTTTATATCGAGTTTTTCCTTCTCGAGCGCTTCGCCCGCGGCCATTGCGGGCAGCCGCGCGCCCTCCTCATCCTCGTCGTCGTCTCTTCCTTCCTGATAGAGTTTTAGAAAGCCATCGAAGCGGATCACTTGCCCGGTTGCCCGCAGTTCGAGCGTGCGGCTCTCGCTCCTGGCCAAAACATCGGCCGTGGTGCGTTCGAGTTCGGCCGATTCCATCTGACAGGCAAGCGTGCGCGTCCAGATGAGTTCATAGAGCTTAGCCTGATCCGGCTCCAGGCTTTTCGCGACCTGTCTCGGCAAGCGGTTGAGGTCCGTCGGGCGGATCGCTTCATGCGCCTCCTGCGCGTTCTTGGCTTTCGCCTGATACTTACGCGGGGCTTTGGGGAGGTAACCGGCGCCAAATTGGCTGCCGATCAGCTTGCGTGCGGCGGCGATCGCCTCCGGCGCGATATCGACGCCGTCGGTACGCATATAGGTGATGAGGCCGGCCGTCTCTCCGCCGATCTCGGCGCCTTCATAAAGCCTTTGCGCGAGCTGCATCGTCCGCGCAGGCGCAAAGCCGAATTTGCGCGAGGCCTCTTGTTGCAGGGTCGAGGTCGTGAAGGGCGGCGGCGGATGCCGCTTTACGGGCTTGGCCTCAATATTGGCGACGGTGAATCTGGCCGCCTCGAGGGCGGCCCTAAACGCCTCGGCTTCTTTGGCTGAGCCGATATCGAGGCGGGCAAGCTTTTGGCCATCGGCGCCGACAAGCCTTGCAACGAAAGGCACCCCCGCCTTGGTTTTTAGATGCGCGGCGATCGACCAATATTCCTGCGCCACGAATTTTTCGATTTCGAGCTCCCGGTCGCAAACGAGCCGCAGGACAACGGACTGAACCCGTCCCGCCGAGCGGGCGCCCGGCAATTTGCGCCACAAAACGGGGGAGAGCTTGAAGCCGACGAGATAATCGAGCGCGCGGCGGGCGAAATAAGCGTCGACAAGGGCGGCGTCGATTTCCCGCGGATTACCGATCGCCTCCAAAATCGCCGATTTGGTGACGGCGTTAAACGCAACCCGCTCGACCGGCTTGGCCCCAATGGCCTTTTTTTCCTTCAGCACCTCGAGCACATGCCAAGAGATCGCCTCGCCCTCGCGGTCGGGGTCGGTTGCCAAAATAATCCGCTTTGCGCCTTTGACCGCCTTGGCGATTGCCGCAAGCCGCTTTGCCGATTGGGCATCGATATCCCAAAGCATGGCGAAATCGGCTTCGGGATCGACCGAGCCATCCTTTGCCAAAAGGTCGCGGACATGGCCGTACGAGGCGTGAACCTCATAGTTTTTTCCAAGATATTTGGTGATTGTCTTGGCCTTCGCCGCCGATTCGACAATGACAACGTTCATCAAATGGTCCTGCAGTTTCCCGATGGCGCGCCTTTCCGGCGAGCGGCAGCGGGCCGGGGCGCCAAATAACGAACCGCCCCGCCTTTTCTTGAGAAGCGTGAGCCAGGGCATAACCCAAACGGGCGGGCGGGAAAATGGGGTAGAGCGGGCGATTAGTCAAATCGGGCTGGGAGGTGGAATGGACACGCGGTTGTTTTACCGCTCCGGATGTACCTTAAGCTCAAGGTAGTCCCCCACCAAGTTCAAGCAAAATCGCTGCTGTGGAGCGCTCGATCGCCGGGTCCGTCAGAACAAATTCTGAAATCTGCCAGACAGAATTTCTTAAAGGCAATGCGCTGGGAATCCTTTGTCCAATTCAATATGTTGTGAGGGCAAATATCGCCAGATGGCGAGATCTGTTGCTGTATCACCGCATACTCAGGTATTATCTCATTGGGAATTATCCAAAATATCGGCGGAGCACCGGAAACCGAAGCATCATAATATTGTTTGATATGATCGCAAATTGATCTCAGCGATTCCTCTATACAGGAAATATCAATAACGGATGTCCCGCCGCCATTGCTGGATGGCTGAAATGCTGTACTTCGGTAGCGGCCTTTTGTTCTGTCATAGTGTCTAGGGTGGAGCAATCGCGCAAACGGAGCCACAGATGCGCCCTTTTGTAAATTTCATGTGAAAGCGATTCTAAAGAATCACATGCTTGTACATCAATCTCATTACCTCCTTTTTCAATAACTAATTTAACCGTCGGCAATTGTATACTTGACGTAGGAGTTTTCAATGTGTACCGATTCAGTCGTCTCATGTTCGCATGAGATTGGCGCGCCCGCGGAGGAAATTGAGATTACGCCAGCGATGATTGAAGCTGGGCTCGAGGCGTTTGAGAAATGCCACTTTACGTCAATGGAAGGTTACGACATGCTTCGCGCCCTTCCACTTGCATTTAAGGCGATGTCCAGAAAGCGTGAAGAATCTCGGCTCGAATCGACCGGAACTCCTCGATAAGGCCGTCTATTTTTGTCCTGATCTCTTTCATGTCTTCTTCAGAAACGTGCTTGTAGGAATAATCTAATTTTGCCCTTGCAGTCTTTTGTAGCCGGTAGTGCTTGCCGGACTGATATGTCGAACCCCATGGGTCATGTACAAGTCTATTTCTGACATCGGCCATAGCGAGGGCTTTCACCTTAAACGCATTGAGTTCCATGATCAATTTCGGACTGACATTTTCCAATCGACACAGGGCAAGCAGGGCGTTAAAACGGCTGTTGACGTTTGAGAACTGAGCGGTGAGGCACGCGCCTTGATTCGGCTCTAGCCGAGCGAGTTCCCAGAGTAATTCGTCGATTTCATATTCAAGCCCTGCCCAAGCTGAAATCGCCATTGCAAGTTCCCAGGCGTGGTAAAGGTCAATATGCTGGAGTAAGAGTTCGTTGTCGGGATCATCCGGCATTGGCGCTGTCCGATGCAAGGCTCACACAAAAGCGAACTGACAGATAAGGAAATCGAGCGCCGCCGCGATTCTGCGCTTTTGCGAGCCCTTAGCACGCCGCACAAAAAGCAATCGGAGATAAAGGTCGGCAGAGCTAAGCAGAAAGCGCCCGTGAAGGCGAATCTCCGTGTGCGCCGTCCTAAGTTTTCTTCGCCTTCCAACGGGTGAACGAGCGCGCCTTTTGCCTAAACGTGCGCGGCTTCACAAGGCTGTCGATATGTTAATCGCTTACCTTCTGCGCCTTTGACGGCGACGGCTGCGCGCTCCGCGTCCGTCATGTTGCGGAAGTTCCATTTATGATCCCATTCCGTGAGGTACCGTGGCAAATGGGCTTCGCTAATCGAATGATGCGTGCCAAATACGGCTCGCTTCATGAGGCTGAAACGGCATTCCGCCGTGTTGACGTGCACGAAACCGCCGAGGCGCACGTACTCATTAGCCGAATGGTTTACAGTTGCGTGATTTGCGAACTCTTTGCCGGCGCCCTCATAGGACGTAAGTTCGTCAGTCATCAGGTGCGACTTGCGACTGGCCGCGGTAACGATCTTTTCGCGGAGGGTTTTGGCTTTGACGTTGGCGACGTGAAACGAGTGGCTTTCGCCATCGCGTTCGACAAGTGTTAGAACAGTGTGCTTTTTCGGCTCTTTCTTAGCATAGGCGCGGTTCCTGGACTTGCCACCGATGACAGTTTCGTCGCTTTCGACAACCTTTCCTTCGCCGCCAAGCGGGCTTGGCGTGGTCGGCGCCATGGCTTCGCGGATGCGGTGGCATAAAAACCAGGCACTCTTATAGGTAACCCCGAGCATGCGGGAAAGCTGTAGGGCGGACATTCCCTTTTTGCTTGCGGCCATCAGATGAAAGGCAAGAACCCACTTGTTCAGCGGGATTTTTGAGTCTTCCATGACGGTTCCAACCGTCACTGTGAAAGGCTTATCGCACTCGTTGCACCAATAAACGCCCGGGCGCGTGCTTTTGCCCGCAAGCTTTGAAATGCGTGTGGGATCGGCGTTACCGCAATGGCGGCAAGCCGGACCATCTGGCCAATACAGCCGCTCAAGGTGTTCGCGGGCTTTATTGGCATCGGCAAAAATAGGATTTGTGAGATCGCACATGGGGTTATCCTCGATTGAGAAAATCATACCCCGGTTTTGTGTCTACGTCAAGTATATAGTTGCCTAACCGTCCAGTCAGACTCACAATAAACCTCCACCGTATAGTCATCAATATAACCAGTAACGAGGACACTTCCGTCCTCCGCTGGAAATGCGTCTGTTGACAACATTCCAAAGCTTCTTAATAATGCCGTTGCATTAATAGCCTTTAAGGCTACAAACAAAAATGGAGCAACGCCGTAACCATAACACCAGCCATTTGGAAGAGCAAGAAAAGATAAAATCTTCATACTTGTCCCTTCCAACGAAGTAGAGTAATAAGGAAAATACCGCATCATTTCGAGGTACTAGGTTTATCGAATTCTTTCTTTAGCCCTTCCTCAATAAAATCTGTTGTCATAATCTCCCTTTTAGTCACCGCTTCTAATTTATTAATTGCCATTCCTAGCTTTTCACAAAGGGTTTTTGCCGTAGTAAACGATACTGATATAGATGCATTTGCAACATTATCTCGAAGCAAAACTATACTTATATCTGCCGCCGTGAGATTTATTAAAAAACCATTTGCGTACAACTGTTGCACACCCAGCTGCTGGCCGATTATCTGGACGGAGGGTGGCCTAGCGGAGGTACCAGTGGGATCATCCGGCAAAACAACTCACTCCAACGCGGCGCCGCTGCCTTCTCGGCAAGAACGCGCGTTCCTCCTGTGAAAGCTTTTGTGCATGTCCGACAGAAATACCTAATATACGGGAGTCTGACAATCGGTCAGCTGAGATCGATTTCGCATAATCGTACATTCGCGCAAAATGATGCCAGTATTGGAGCCAAATGCTTCCTGGAAAGCTGCAAATTGAAACACAGCTGGCCCGCGTTGTAATACAGCGACTTGGGCTTGGCACTAACAATCAAAGAGTCTGAGCACTGCCAATACAGCGGCCCGCCCGTCAGATGAAAGCTCGGAGTGGCATTTCGGGTCTGACTAGTCTAGGACTCTACTTTTTGAGCGTCAGGCTCTGCAGCTTGCTGGCCGCCTCCGCTCCGTCGGGGATGATTTCGAAGCCATAGGACGGGCTTGCGGTTTCGGTTAAATAGTTGAAAGTTCTTCCGCCATTGCCCTCGGCATCGGTGCGAAGCTGTCCGAGCTGCCGCACGCATTTCAAGAAGACGCGGTAGGTCGTATTAGGCGATACACCGGCAAGCTTCACGCCCGCGGACATCGTGTTGTAGGTGACAGGAAAGACGGTGACGGAACCCTTGACCGGAGCCTGACCGGCGTCGCTGACATTATCGTTGCTGCAGCTCTCCGAATCCTGACGCACCAAAGCGACGGTTAGTGCTGTCTTCTCCGTCGATAGCGGAAGCTGGACCGGGCAGGCCGTCCCTTCCCGGGCGGAGATAGTATAAGAATAGGCTTTTTCCCCGCTCCCCGTACGTTTGACGTTGCCTACCTCTGCGGCGGTAGCTGGGGTGGCCGAAGTAAAATCGCCCGTAGAATTATACCAGCAGGTCAGCGGCTTGTTTTCGGCAAATGCCGGAAAATTCGTCACAATAAAGAGGGTGACGGCAGAAAAAGTCAGAGAACCGATTTTCATGGCGGTCCATTTTTGAGTGAGCGTTTCCCCTGTCGGGTTGAACCGCTTTGCGCGGGAAAAAGCAACCGTATTTCATTAAAATGTCACAATTTCAGGCCGCACGGCCGAACGGACCGGACTGGCCAACCCCGGCCAGTAGAAATTCGGCGGCCGGCGCCGATGCTTCGAATCATTCGTGGCGAAGACAATTTTGGTCTTATAGAACGGTGCCGATGGCCAGTCCGCCAAAAGCTTTCCACTTCCCGCACCGGCATCTGCTCGGGATCGAGGGGCTTTCCGCCAAAGACATAAGGCTTTTGATCGATCTTGCGGAAGAAGCGATCGAAGTCTCGCGCCAGGTCGAAAAGAAACGCGCGACCTTGCGCGGACGCACTTTGATCAATCTTTTTTTCGAGGCCTCGACGAGGACGCAGTCCTCCTTCGAACTTGCCGGCAAACGCCTCGGCGCCGACGTCATGAATATGCCGGTCGCGTCATCGAGTATCAAAAAGGGCGAGACCTTGATTGATACGGCCATCACGCTCAACGCGATGCGTCCGGACATCATCGTCGTGCGCCATGCGAGGGCTGGCGCGGTGCATCTCTTGGCGAAAAAAGTCGATTGCGCGGTCGTCAATGCGGGCGACGGCTCGCATGAACATCCGACCCAGGCGCTGCTCGATGCGCTGACGATAAGGCGCAACAAGGGAAGGATCGAGGGGCTTACGGTCGCAATTTGCGGCGATATTTTGCATTCGCGGGTGGCGCGTTCCAACATCTTGGCACTTTCGGCGCTTGGCGCGCTTGTCCGCTTGGTTGGACCATCGACCCTGCTGCCTTCGGGAATCGAACGTATGGGGGCCGAAGTTTTCCGCGACATGCGCGCCGGACTCAAAGATGCAGACATTGTGATGACGCTGCGCCTGCAGCGCGAGCGAATGCAAAGCGGCTATATCCCCTCGGCCAAGGAATATTTTTGCTTTTTCGGCCTCGACGAGGAAAAGCTGAAATATGCCAAGCCCGATGCGCTCGTCATGCACCCGGGGCCGATGAACCGCGGGGTGGAAATCGATTCATCCGTCGCCGACGGGCCAAGAAGCCTCGTGCGCGAGCAGGTCGAGATGGGCGTCGCGGTCAGGATCGCCGTGCTGGAGGCCCTGGCCCAGCATCTGCCGAATGAGTGAGGCGCGATTCAAGTGAAGCATTCCGCCACCTCCGCCATTGCCCACCGGCCGCTCGCGCTCGTCAATGCGCGGCTGATCGACCCGGCGCAACCGAAGGAGACTTTTGGGGGCGTCCTCGTCATAGATGGCGTGATCCGCGATGTTGGTGCTTCGGTCACGCGCGGCAATCTGCCCTCGCATGCGGAGATCATTGACTGCGGCGGCGATTGCGTGTCGCCGGGCCTCATCGACATGCGCGCTTTTATCGGCGAGCCCGGCGCCGAGCATCGCGAGACGATTGCAACGGCGACCGCCGCCGCCGCCGCGGGGGGCGTCACCACGATTCTTGCGCGCCCCGATACCATTCCTCCGGTCGACGATCCGGCGGTCGTCGATTTTCTCTTGCGCCGCGCACGCGATACCGGCCGGGTCAAGGTGCTGCCCGCGGCCGCCTTGAGCGCGGGCCTCAACGGCACGGAGATTTCCGAGATCGGCTTGTTGCAGCTTGCCGGCGCCATCGCCTTCAGCGTCGGCGCAAGGCCCATCCGCAACGCCCGCGTCATGCGCCGGGTCATGGAATATGTGCGCGATTTCGATGGCCTCGTCATTCATTTTGCCGAGGACCCCGATTTGGCCAGCGAAGGCGTGATGAATGAGGGCGAATTTGCGTCGCGCCTCGGCCTTGCAGGCATTCCGCGTGAGGCCGAGGCAATCATGCTCGACCGCGACATACGCCTCGTGAACTTGACCCGCGCACGCTACCACGCCGCGCTCGTGACGACCACTTTGTCGCTCGAGATCATTGCCAAGGCGAAAGAAGGAGGCCTGCCCGTGACCTGCGCCACCTCGATCAACCATCTTACCTTGAACGAAAACGACATCGGCGACTATCGCACCTTTCTAAAACTCGCGCCGCCTCTACGGCACGAGAATGAGCGGCGCGCGCTTGTTGCGGCCTTAGCCTCGGGTCTTATCGATGCGATCGTGTCGGACCATAATCCGCAGGACGTGGAGACCAAGCGCCTGCCCTTTGCCGAGGCGGAAGTCGGCGCGATTGGCTTGGAAACCATGCTTTCGGCGGGCCTGCGCCTTGTTCATTCCGGCGATATCTCTCTGCCGCGCTTGCTTGCCGCGATGACAATTCGTCCGGCCGAAATTCTTAGGATTCCGCAGGGAAAGCTCGAAGCCGCAGCGCCGGCAGACCTCATCCGGTTCGATCCCGACGCGCCTTACGTTGTCGATCCATCGGCTCTCCATTCGCGCTGCAAGAATACGCCTTTCGACGAGGCCCGGATGGAGGGCAAGGTAAAGCTCACCATGGTCGCAGGTGAGATCGTGTTTGAAGCGGCATAACGCGGCCAAATCCCACATAACGGGGCACGCTTGCGGCGCGGGGCACCTTATGCCACCGGCTCATTTTTTGACTTGAAGCGAAGATTGCCGGACCGGCCACGCCACGCATTTTAGAATAAGTCAAAAAATGTTTCACGTGAAAACATTTTGTCCGATCGAGGCCGAAACCCTTACAAAGCCTGATACGTCCTTGAGCTTGCGGCGCGTGCGATTGCGCAAAAAAATTGTAAGTCATGAAAAGTCTTGCGAACGGCGCCTCTTGACAATGGACCGTCTTCATCTCGGCACCCGTGCGTTTGGAATTGTCAATCATTGATGCCGCCCCCCACAAAATTTGGCCAGGGCTTCGCCCTGGACCCAAGAGGTAAAGAGCTAAAGACTTAAGGGGTAAGCGTCCTCGCCACACGGAAACCGAGAATGAGGCCCCGGCCGTCCGAGGTGAGCCTGAGGCGAGTGGCCGCGCGGAGGATCTGAGGACCGGCAAGCCAGGAACCGCCGCGCGCGACGCGGAGCGAAGGAACGCCGCCCTGAAGCCAGGCCGATCCATCCGTTGGCGCGCCGTTGTAATTATCATGCAAAACATCCTCAACCCATTCCCAAACATTGCCGGCCATATCGTAAAGGCCAAAAGCGTTTAGCTTGAAGGATCCAACCGGCGCCGTTTGTTTGTTATCCCATTGGCTGCCGCAGCCATTGCAATTGGCGTTGTTCTTTCCGACATAGTCACCCCAATAATAGCGCGTCGTCGTGCCAGCCCGCGCGGCGTACTCCCATTCGGCCTCTGTCAGAAGCCGGTACGCCTTGCCGGTCAACCGCGAGAGCCAGGCTGCATACTGTTTGGCATCGTCAAAGTTCACATTGATGACCGGCATCTGCGCGCGCCCCCATTGGTCTTTGACTTGCGGGCACGCCCCGGAGGCGGCGCAAGCGTCCCACTCCGCGAATGTCACCTCGTATTTGGAAACGGCGAAGGGCTTGGCAATCGTCACCTCCCGCTGCGGACCTTCATCAGCAGATCTTCCGGGTTCGTTTTCCGGCGAGCCCATGATGAATTTGCCAGCCGGGACCACGATCATCGCCGGGCAGTTTGCACAATCCGTGAACTCCGATCCTGGCTTTATCGCCTTTAACGACGGTGGCTCAGCCGAGGTGACATTTGATGCGGCCGGTGGTTCAGGTTTTGAATTTGTCCATGGTTCGAGGTTTTTTGTCCCATCACCGAAACCACTAAAATAGAAAAAAACGCCCGGTGAAGTGACAGCCAGCACAAGTCCCACTCCCAGCGCAAGTCCCACTCCCAGCGCATGTCTATTTCCGACTAACACTTTGGACGCAGACATAGGCTTGGGCTCTTGGGCTTCTGGCTTCCGCTTCGCTCCCCCGCTAGCGACTCCGTTCCCGGTCAGTCCCAGTGGCGGATCTTGTTTGGGCGGAGCAATGTGCTGAGAAACCGGCGGCGGCTCGGGCAGGAGGGCTGTGTCTGGAAGCGGCGGCTCTAACGGCTCATTGTCTTCAGACGCTACTGGAAATTCCGACTCGCGGGTTTGTGATCGGTCACTAATCGGGAATTTTTTGCCGATGTCAGCTATAAGGTCATCGACTTCCTGCGACACCCTAGCAAAGAGGTCATCACGTCGCTTCAATCGCTGGAGGAGATCCAAAATTTCTTTGGTGGGATCGCCTTTTCGAAACTGCTGTTTCAGCTCGAACACCAGCTGAATCTGATCTAACCGCGTGAGCGATTCGCTATCGATCTTTTCTCTCAATTGACTCAAATTGGAAATCGGAGCTGGCGGCACATCCGGCAATGGATCGGGCAGCGGTGGCGCTTTCGGCAAATACCTGAGAGTTCGCTGCAGGCTCTTGAGGGCTTTCCTGTCCAGGCGGCTGTAATCCACCCAATGCAGCTGGCTCAAAACTGGCGGCAGCGAGTTTGGAGCAACCTTGTCTGACAGCCGGATTGGAAGCAGTATTCTTTGCAGATCCTCGGCATATTTCATTTCGCGCTGGCATGCGCGCGATTCAAGGGAATCCGGTGTCAGCGCCGCGACGAAGATTTCGCACTTTCTAATCGCCGACAGAATGTTGTCCCACCACTTTTGACCACCCGTCAGGTGCTGATCGAACCAGATTTCATGGTCATCATTTCTGAGGTCTTGCACTAGCTGTTCGACGACATCCTTGCTTGCCCGGTCGTAGCTGATGAAGATCTTTGCCATCGCAGTGGCCATTTTAGCAAACTCGGCAGGCACAAATCGTCGGCGCCCGAGACTTTATAATCCAAAAATATAATCCAAAAATCGAATCCACATCCAAGTTTTCGTCAAGGCAGAATTGTCCGGCGCCTGCGCAGGGCTATCGCATTTGGGCATTTGTGTTTTGAGCGCGGAGAGGCAAGCCACCCTTTTGCGGGCTGGCGCTTGGCGAGGTCGCTTACGTCGATGAGGTCCGCAATTCCCTGCGCAGGATTTTACCGACATTCGATTTCGGCAAATCCTCGCGGAACTCGACGAATTTCGGAACCTTGTAGCCGGCAAGTTCGCATTTGCAGAACTCGCGGACAGCCTTTGCGTCGAGCGCGGGATCGCTGCGAACCACAAACGCCTTGACGGCTTCCCCGGCTGCAGAGTCAGGCACTCCGACGACGGCGCATTCCTTGACGCCGGCAAGTCCGGAAAGCACGGCCTCCACCTCATTGGGATAAACGTTGAACCCGGAGACGATGATCATGTCCTTGCGCCGGTCGACAATCCTGAAATAGCCTTCGGCATCCATCGTTCCGATGTCGCCGGTGTAGAGCCAGCCGTCGTGCAGGACATTTGCGGTTTCCGCGGGTTGGCGCCAATAGCCAGGCATGATCTGCGGCCCGCGCGCGACAATTTCGCCGGGCTGCCCAACAGGAACTTCGCCGCCGTCATCGCCGACACATTTCATCTCGGTCGAGGGAAGCGGAACGCCAACCGTTCCGAGCTTCTCTCCCCCGATGGGATTGAGCGCGAGGACGGGCGAAGCCTCGGTAAGACCATAGCCTTCGGCCACCGGGACTCCAGTGACCTCCTGCCATCGCCGGGCGACCGCATCCTGCAAAGTCATCCCGCCGGCAAGCGCCACACGCAAATTCTTCGGCAAATTGGCGCAAAACCAATCCTCGTTCAATAACCCATTGAACAAAGTGTTCACGCCGACGATGAACGTGATATCCTCCTTCTCAAAGGCTTTGCGAAGATTGCTCAATGGCCGCGGGTTGGGGATCAGCACGCTATGCGCGCCGCGCATAAAAAACGCGAGGAAATTCACGGTGAATGCGAAGATGTGGTAGAGGGGCAATACGGTCAGAACATTGTCGCTTTCAAGCATGTCAGCACCCCGGAAACTTACGCATTGCGCCACATTCATGAGGAGATTGCGGTGCGTCAGCATTGCTCCTTTGCTCATACCGGTGGTGCCTCCCGTATATTGGAGACAGGCTGTTGCGGAGGGCTCGAGGCCGTTGGTATAATCCTTGACATTGAGTCCGCGATCGATGTGGGCCGCGCCCAAGGCCAGCGCCCTGGCAAAGGCCGTATGGCGGAACTGTGCAGGGGGAATTTCTCTTTTCACAAATTTCTGCACAAATCCGATCAGGCGCCGCGACGCCACCGGAAAAAGGCTTGCGGCCTCGGTCAGAATGACATGCGCTATTGGAGCCTCTTTGAGGGCCTCACCCAGCCTGTCCGCGAACATATTGATCGCTACAATCGCCGATGGTTCCGCATCCTTGAAAACATGCGCCATTTCATGCGCCTTGTAGAGCGGATTGATATTGACGAGGACGCATCCGGCCTTAAAAATGCCGAATGCAGCGACCGGATAGACGAGCCCGTTTGGAATTTGGACTGCGACCCTCTCCCCCTGTTCGAGGTGCAGCACTTCGCGCAAATAGGCCGCGAAGGCGTCCGAAAGGCGGTCGATTTGAGTAAAGCTCAAGCTTGCCGCCATGCCATTCGGCATGACGGTGGTAAAGGCCCTTGCATCGCGCCTGCGCGCCGCGATATCAAAGGCCAGATCTCCGACCAGGCTATAGCCCGTTTTATCGATCCTGGCCGGTACACCTTGGGGATAGGTGGCTAGCCAAGGACGGTCCGCCGCGGAGATCGTTTTGGCGTTCGGCTCCTCGTTGTCCATCGGCATTCCCCAAAATTGCTTTCGCGCTGTTGTGTTTCGTGCTGCCGTTATAATATCACCTAAAATATATCACAAATCCGTGGCGAAAGACTCGCCAATCTTGTTCGCGCTTCCGCCCCCGGGCAGCTTGATGTTGAATGGAGCACCTTGCACTTGGCTGAACAAAAAACAATCAACTGGCTTCATGTTTCAACCCTCACCGCGGTCACGATCCTTGTCGGAACGGAAGTGGTCGGCGCGTCCTGGGCCGCGGGCTGGGCGCTGGGCGGCCTCTTGCAGCTCGATCCCCTGATCAGCCGTGTCATCGAGGCCGTTTTTGCCCTGAGCGGTTTCGTGCTCCTTTATTTTTTCATGCGCACCGCGGTACGCCACGAGCCCATCCGCTGACTGCGCCTGTGACCAGCTTGCGCCAGAAATCGCACGTCGCCAGACAGATTTTGAATGAAGACTCTCTTTGACCGCAGAGCCCTTCTAAAGGCCGCCGCCGCGCTGGGGCTTTTGCCGGTTCGCGCCAACAGTGGCCTTGCTGCGAGCGCGATGAAGCTTGGGCCGCCGGTGCCTTTTTCTTTCGACAGTCTCAAGGCCATGGCAGAGCGCATGGCGAAGGGGCCTTATTTGGGGCCGGCCCGGCCCGCGCCGGATATCGTCGCCAAGATCAATTATGAGACCTGGGGAAAGATCAAATTCGATTTGGACCGGGCCCTCTTCGCGAACGGACCCGGAAAATTTCCGGTAAGCTTTTTTCACCTCGGAATGTTTTTTCCAAAAGCCGTCGAAATGAACGTTGTCTCGGGAGCCAGCGCGCGTCAGATCATTTATGATCCGAGCTATTTCGCCATGCCCGAGGATTCGATTGCGAAAAAACTGCCGCAGGGCGCGGGTTTTGCCGGCCTGCGAATCCAGGAACCGCGCGATGGGTCTCTCGACTGGCATAAGAACGATTGGGCCGCATTTCTCGGCGCCGACTATTTTCGCACAATCGGCGAACTGCGCCAATATGGGCTCTCGGCGCGCGCCGTCGCGCTCGATGTCGCGGCCGCCGGCAAGCCAGAGGAATTTCCGGACTTCACGCGGTTTTATATCGAAGACGGCGAGCATGACGACTCGTTGACGGTCTATGCCTTGTTCGAAGGCCCGTCGATCGTAGGGGCCTGCCGCTTCGTCTTGACACGCGGCAAGCAGGTCATCATGGACATCGACCAAAGCCTTTTTCTGCGCGCCGATGTCGCCCGTTTCGGCCTTGCTCCGATGAGCTCGATGTTCTGGTTTTCGGAGACCAAGAAGGAAACGGCCATCGACTGGCGCCCGGAAGTTCACGATTCCGACGGACTCGCGCTCTGGATGGGTTCTTCCGGGGAGCGCATTTGGCGCCCGCTCAACAATGCGCCGCGCGTCATCACTTCGTCGTTCCTCGACGAAAATCCGCGCGGCTTTGGGCTTTTGCAGCGCGATCGCGTCTTCGACCATTATCAAGACGCCGTCTTTTACGACCGCCGCCCTAGTCTTTGGGTCGAGCCCAACGGGAATTGGGGCAAGGGTGCGGTCGAGCTCGTCGAAATCCCGACAGACGACGAAATCCACGACAATATTGTTGCGATGTGGGTGCCGGAGAAAACGGCGGCGGCCGGATCCGAGTACAACCTCTCTTATCGGCTCTATTGGGCCGCCGACGAGCCTTTTCCGAGCGAGCTTGCGCGATGCGTCGCAACGCGCCTCGGCAACGGCGGCCAGCCGGGCCAGCCGCGGCCAAAGGGCGTGCGCAAATTCATGGTCGAGTTCAAAGGCCCTGCGCTCGCGGCCTTGCCCTGGGGCAAAGAGCCCGAGCCGGTGCTTTGGGTCTCGCGCGGAACCTTCGGCGATCGCGGAACCTTTTCTTACATTTCTGTCGAGGCCGTGCCGGACGATGTGCCGGGCCACTGGCGCGTCCAGTTCGATCTCACGGTCACCGGTCACGATCCCGTCGAAATGCGGCTTTATTTACGCGCAGACGACAAAACGTTGAGCGAAACCTGGCTCTATCAATATCATCCTTTTTGAGCCCACCGCCGCAGCCACCGTTCGCCGAAGCCACGTAATCCCACAAGCCAGGACAGCATTCCATCATTAGAATCAATCTAAAAATGTTTCACGTGAAGCGAGACCTGGGCGCGGGAATGTTCTCATTTGGCGGATGGAAGCGGCCCGAATTGGGATGAGATTTGACGCCCTTTGGCGAGCGCCGC
>JACXTT010004020.1_pt1 | contig 22097 bp, 21 predicted proteins | sample 9270951 | NCBI WGS metagenome assembly JACXTT01 (sample SAMN15532306, study PRJNA645909) | rock metagenome | isolation source: weathered quartz diorite | place: Puerto Rico | collected 2017-06-21
AAAACAGCGGCAGGCGACCCCTGTTCGGAGATACCCGCGATGTGAAGCCCAACGGCCCTTACGGTCACGAACCACACGACCTCCCGCCACGCGGGCCCGCTCTGTCCGCTGAGGTAGGCCCATCCTGAGCCGGCGACCACATACAGGGCCGTGGCGTAGCGGGCCGCTCTGTCCGCCCAGTACACGGCTCTCAGTGTGGCGAGGGCGGCGGCGACGGCGTGGGCAGTGGCGCCTGGGTGGCGACGACGTACGGCGACTCACCTGGGTACGGATGGTCCCCGCACGGCAGCGCCGGTTCGCCGACGCCCTTGAGGAAGATCTCGTTGTAGCCGCCCGAGGCGATCAGGCCACCATCGTAAGTACACACCTGGTGGGTGACCACTCCGACCGGCACCGGCCACGCCTTCGGCCAAGCGTGTGTCGAGTAGTACGCGTCGAGGAACGGCTTCCACATGCCGATGCCGACGTCCTCGCCGAACAGCACCCAGGTCGGGCACTGCCAGCCTGAGGGCGGAAAGTTCGTTGCCAGCCGGGCGTAACCCGACTTGCACTGCGGACCGGCGTCGATGTGCATCAGCGACGCGGCTACCGCGAGGTTCGGCGTGTAGCCGATGAAGATCGATCCGGTGTAAGCCTCCGTGGTCCCGGACTTGCCCGCCACGGGCCTGTTGCCCAGGGCGCCGAGATAACGCTTCACCGGTCCGCGCAGCAGGTCGCTCATCAGATATGCGAGGTCGGCCGACATGACTCGCACACGACCGGCCAGCGGGTCGAAGCTCTCCAGCACGTTGCCGCTGGGAGCAATCACCTTCAACACCGCACGCGGGCTCACCCGAAAGCCGCCGTTGTCGAATGCGCTGTATGCGGCAAGGTGCTCAGCCATCGATATCGGGTCGTGGCCCAGGGTTGTAGACAGGCCCGCGGGGTTCTCGAGCTGGGCGGTGACGCCCAGTCGGTGCATGAAGTCAGACACACGCTGGCCGCCCTCGAGGTTGTAGGTCCACAGCGCGGGCAGGTTGCGCGATTCGGCGAGCGCGGTGCGCATCGTGATCCAGCCTTCCTGCTTCCCGTCCCAATCGCTGAACTTGTGCCCGCCGATGACGGAGTTCTTGTCGTTGAGCAGGGTCGCCGGGGTGATGAGGCCCGCCTCCAGGGCCGCCGCGTAGGTGTAGACCTTGAACGACGAGCCGACGCCGCGCCAGCCGATGGGATCGACACCTGTGAGGTTCACCTGGCCGCGGATCGCGGCGTTGTTGTAGTCGGCGCTGCCGACCATGGCGAGGATCTCGCCGTCGTCCGGATTCATCACCAGCATCGCGCCTGTGTTGACCGCACGACTCGCATAGCGTCTCACTCCGGCCTTCACCCACCTGTCGGCGAGCGCCTGGGTCGACAGGTCGAGCGTGGTGGTGACGGTCAACCCGCCCTCGTAGAGGGCAGTCGCGCCATATCGCTGGAGGATGTACTGCTGGACGTAGTCCACGAAATGCGCGGTCAGCGGGTTGGGCTGCGGCCCGCGCGCCTTGTGCGCGGCGATCATGTTCGTGAGGAAGTCGCTGTTGAACATCGCGTTTGCGTCGGCGGCGCTCAGGTCGCCCACGATAACGACACCGTCGAGCACCTCGCGCCATCGCTCCTTTGCGGCCGCCAGCTCGTCAGGCCTGCCAAAGGGGTCGTAGTAAGCAGGCGCCTGCGGCAGGCCGGCGAGGAAGGTGGCCTGCGCCCAGCTGAGGTCGGAGGCGTGGACGCCGAAATATGTCTCGGCCGCGGCCTCGGCGCCGTAGGCGCTGTTGCCGTAGTTGATGGTATTGAGGTAGAGCTCGAGAATCTGCTGCTTGGAGTAACGGCGCTCCATCTCCTCCGCCAGCACCAGCTCCCGAAACTTGCGACTGATCGTGCGGGTCTGAGCCTCAGCGGTGTCGAGCACGTCGTTTTTGACGACCTGCTGAGTGATGGTCGACCCGCCGATGGTTGACGACGGATGAATGAGGTCGTAAACGACCGCGATCGCAAGCCGCCTGTAGTCGACGCCGCTGTTCGCGTAGAAAGTCCGGTCCTCGGTGTCGATGGTGGCCCGCTGGAGCTTGTCGCTCATCCTGCTCAGAGGCACGACCGTGCGGTTCTGGTGATAGAAGGCCGCGATCAGGATGCCGTTGCGGTCGACGATCCTGGTCGTCTGCTGCAGGCTCGCGGACTGCAGCTGGTCGATCGAGGGCAAATCACCTGCGAAGTAGCTGACGACGCCAAGCGCGCCGCCCGTGCCGAGCAGACCGGCGAGACCGATCGTGATCAGGGCGATCAGCGACGCCTGGACCATGAGCCGGCGCCAGGGACTGCGGCGCGTGCGCTTGCGGAGGTTGTGGGCCTTCCGGGCTCTGTGCCTGGTCCCGGACGCGGCGGCGGAGACGCGACGCGCTTCGCGCCGGCTGCGGGCGACCGGCCGACTGTTCAAGGACGACCTCCAGGACGTTGGCTGTGACGATTGCTGCGACGGGGCGCACAGTCTACCAACCCGCCCCGCGGGTTACTTCAGGCCGAGACCTCGGGCTCCCTGGTCGGCCAGGCCCAGGATCGGGTTCGCGAGGAGGCCGTAGCCGGCGAGGACGCCGCACATGGCAACCGCGCCGGCCGCCGAGAAGCGAGTCCAGGCCGGCAGCGGCATACCGCGCCGCGACTCCTCCAGCGGGCTCTGGAGATAAAGGGAGCGAATCGTGCCCACGGCCGCGACCAGGCTCAGGATCGAGCCGACGAGGCCGACCGCGAGCAGCTCGAATTGCCCGCTCCGGGCCAGCGCGGCGCCGACTGCGAACTCGCCAAAAAAGCCGCCCAGCGGCGGCACGCCGGCCAGCGACAGCATCGCGATGGTCAGTGCTGCCGCGCGGTGCGGCCGGAGGGTGCCCATGCCGGTGAGGGCGAGCTCGGAGATGCCATGCGCGCCGACCACCGCCGGCGCGGTGGTGGCCGCGAGCACGAACACGCCGAGCAGGAACACCGCAGACGCCGTGCCGCCGCGGTAGTGCGTCGACACCCCGGCCAGGATCCATCCCACCTGGCAAGCTGCGATGAGGCCGATGCGCGCCCGCGGCGAGCGCACCGCCAGAGCTGCTGCGCCGCCGCCGAGCATGAGCAGTCCCGACAGGAGCTCGAGATAGACCTCGAACGCCGCAGACACCGGCACCAGCGAGGCTGTCACCTTGACCACGGTCACCAGGGCCGCCGCGGCGACGAGGCCGGCCAACAGCCCGCTGCTGATCGGCGACGCCTGCCAGGAAGCCGGCCCGGAGAGTTGCAGAGGAGTGAACGACGCGCGCAACGCCAGCGCCCCCACCACCAACAGCACTGGAATCGCGAGCGGCAACGTCGGCGCAGCATTCGCCAGCGCGACCCTGATGCCGAGCAGGTCCTCGCTGCCGGCGGTCGCGTAGACGTACGCGAGCCCGAGCAGCATGAACGCGCTCGCGGACGCTCCCAGAAGCAGCAGACGCAAGCCCAGGTCGGGCCGGCGAAGCACCAGGATCGCCGCGCCGGCCAACCCGGCCAGCTCGAGACCTGCCCACAGTCCGACCAGGTCTCCGGCCGACGCCGCGACCATCACGCCGAATATCGCCAGCAGTGGCGCCGTCAGGCTGATGGACGGTGAGTCCTCCGACGCCCAGTCCGCGACGCCAATCGCCACCGCGCCCGCCAGCAGGGCGGCCGCTTTTACGAACAGGGCCAGGCGGTCGAACACAAGGCCGCCGCTGAAGAACGTGGCGACGATCCCACCCGCCCATAGCTCGATACCGAGCGCCACCAGCAGGACGATGGCAACCACGATCGGCAGACGCGAGCGATAGCGCCGATAAAGCTGCAAGCGCAGGCGCGCGCCGAGGAGCAGGGCGACAGCGGACGCGACGACCAGCGCCTCCGGCAGCAATGCGGCGTACTTCACGGTGTTGTCGCCCCGCTGTATGGCGCAGCTATCTCCGGCAGGTCGGCGACCATGATGTTGGCCAGGCCTGGATCGAAAAGTGGCTGATCCGTGCCAGGCAGCTTCGGACCGCCTGGTACCACGCCGACCCAGAGCAGCGCGCCGGCGAGCAGGCCGAGGTACCACATCTCGCTCAGCGAGCCGTCCGAAACTGCGGGCGCGTCCGGATTGGGAGCTCCGAACATCACCTTCTGGATGATCACGGCGAGCGTGATGGCGGTGAGCGCGAGGCCGGCGGCGACGACGAAGGCGCCGACCGGCTGCGACCTGAAGGCGCCGAAGAACGTCATCAGGTTGGACGAGAACGTGGCCATGAGTGGCACACCGAGCAAGCCCAGCGCCGCGAGCACTGTGAGCCATGCAAGCTTTGGCATCCTGGGCCCGACCCCACTGAGAACCGCGAGGCTTCTGGTCTGCGCGCGGTCCGCGACCGTCGTGAAGATCGACGCGATCAGCGCAGAAGCGAGGCCGCCTGTGAACAGCGCGAGCACGCTGCCGGTGATCGCGAGCGGGGTCAACGCCGCGAGGCCCAGCGCCGTCACACCGCCTGGCACGAGTGCCAGGTACGCACCCGCGTGGCGCAGATCAGAGGTGCGCAGCGCCGCTGCGGCACCGTAAATCACGGTCAGCCCGCTCAATGTCACGATCAGCGGCGACAGCAGGCGCGCACCGTCCGGCTCGGCGGCGACGAGCAGGCGCAGCACGATGTAGGCACCAAGCCGCGAGCCGGTGCTCGCGACGAGCACGACCACGCCCAGCGGCGCCTCCGCATAGACGTCGCGTGCCCAGCCATGCAGCGGGAACAGCGGCAGGCGCGTGGCCGCGGCAATGATGATCCCGAGGCCGATGATGACCTGAGCGCGTGAGGCCAGTGGCGCTTTGAGAACCACGTCCATGTCAAAGCTGGTTCCGCCGGCGCCCGCGTAGACCGCCATCACCACGAGCATCAGCGCCACCGAGCCCGCGCCCCAGTAGCCGGCCAGACGCCAGGCGCCGGCGTCCCGGCGCGGGCCGCCCCAGCCGAGGATCAGCAGGGTTATCGGGATGATGGCTGCCGTCCAGAACAGCGCCAGCACAAACAGGTCGTGCGCAGCGATCGCGCCGGTGATGCTCGCCTGCGCCAGCAGGAGCAGCGCGTAGTACGAGCGCACGCGCTCGCGCACGTGCGACGCCAGCACCACGATGATGCCGACCAGCCCCGACAGCAGCAGCATCACCATGCTCGGCCCATCGACCCCGAGGTGGTAAGTGGCGCCGATCGCCGGCAGCCAGGGAAGCTTCTCTTCGTACTGGACGTTCGGCAGAAACGACTGGAACTGGTTGTAGGCGATGAAGAGGATGAACAGCAGCCCCAGGTTGGTGAAGAAGGCGATGTTCTTGATGATCGTGTCGGACCGGCCCCGCGGGTTCGGGATCACCATGATCACCACGGCGACCACCACCGGGATCCAGATCGCCAGGCTCAGGATGTAGGACGACTGGAAGATGCCGGCTCCCGGAACCACGTTGGGGGTTGGCGACGCCGCCGCCTGAATGGCGACGTCGAGCAGATGCATCAGCGCAGCACCCCCGGCGAGAGGAGCACGATCAGGAAGGCGAGCAGCACCGCCATGACCACCAGCACCGGCAGCGCCGGCGCGATGACCGCCGTGGCGGCGGCGCGCCCGCTCAGCAGAGAGACGCGGCCGATCGCGCTGTCACCGATCGGCACCCACGTACTCACGCGGCCGACGATGTTCAGCAGCGGGATGAACAGGTAGCGGTCGAGGAATGCGGTTGCGGCTGCGGTGCGCCGGCTCACCGCCTCGTCGAAAAGCACCATCGCGCGCACTGCGTTCTGCTTGCTCCGCCTGAAGGCGATGCCCACCAATGCGAAGCCGACCAGGGGGATCGTGAGCCAGATCATATAGGCCGCCACCTGCGGCAGGTGGTGAGTCCTGTGGTCGAAAAAGACCAGCCATGGCGATGACATCGCGGCGACCGCGAGGGCCGCTGACACGACGAGCAGGGCATATGGCCATGGGCGGACCGGGCGCGGTATGTCACGGACGCGATCGGGCTCAAAGGCGCGACGGCGTGCGAGCGGTCCGATACTCACGGTGAGAAAGACGCGCAAGGCTGCCACCGAGACGAGGAGCACGGCCTCGCCCAGTACCACACCAAAGCGCGACCTCGTGTCGACACCGAACACCAGGGCGCCCGTCGGGGCCATGCCGATGAGGACGGCGGCGCCCAGCAGCACGCCTGCGCTGGCTCGCATGCGCTGCCATGCGTCACCCATCTCGGCCATGTCGAGCGTGCGCATCGCCCTCGCCACCGCAGACGCCGCGAGAGTTGCGGCTGCGCGGGCCGGCGCCACCGCGAAGACGCAGGCCACGCCCGCCGTGGCGAATGTGAAGTACGAGTACTGGAAGCCGTGGATCACGATTGCGGTCGCGACCGCCATGATGCCCGAGCCCGCAACCGCCAGCACCTGTCTCGGCTCGCGCCCGATGAGCGATGCCAGTGGCGCGGCGACGGCCGAAACGCTGCATGCGATCACGATGTCGCGCATCGCCTGGGGGCTGGACGCGTAAAAGACCGGGAGCAGGCGATAGAGCACCATGATGCCGATCACCGGCCACACCGATTGCGCGATCGCTGAGGCCGCGGGCGGCGCGGTGGTGGCCGTGGTGGTGATCCACGACTGCAGCGGCCACAGCGCGAGCCGGCCCGCCACACCGACGAACAGCAGCACCGACGCGATGACGAGCGTGCGCGCCGACCAGCCCGTCATGTGGAGGATGGGCAGCAGGTCGTCCAGGTTCTGCTTGCCGTAGGCGGAGTAAAGGACGGCGATCCCACACAGCAGAAACAGGTCGGTCAGGAAGGGCAGCGCCAGAGCGACCCTGCCGGCACGCGCGGCGTCGTCCGCGCCCCAGCGGTGAGCAAGTAGCAGATACGTCGTGCCGCCCGCGAGCGTCCAGAAGGTGAACAGCTCGGCAAGGTCCCAGCTCATCAACGCGCCGATGCAGCCGAACAGGAAGATGCTCACGACTGCATGGAATCGGGCCGGGCCGGGCTCGTTGCGGCTCATCACTCGGTTCCAGAGCAGCACCAGCCCTACGCACAACTCGACCACCGCCAGGGCGACGACGGTCAGGTGGCTGACGTGAAGGGCGATGTCGATCTCGAAGTTCTGGAAAGACGTCGGTCCGGAAAAGGCGACGTTGGTCTGCAAGTAGATGTAGCTCGCGACGAAGGGCGCCGTGCGCCGGGCCAGTCCTGCACCGACGAGCAGCGTTGCGCCTAGCGACACGAGAACGCCAAGCAGCGTCGTATTCGCCGCCGCGCGACGCGTGCGCACGGTGGAGATCGCGATCACGAACGCCGCCAGTGGGGCGATCAGGGTCAGGGGGACGGCCCACCCGAGCGCGTTTGCCGGGTCGGGGAAATGGAAGCCACCGCCCGCCCTGGGGCTGGTGGCTGCGTGCGATGCCGCCGCGAAGATGGCACTCGCGCCCGTGGCGAGGAGGCTCAGCGGCGGCTCTCCTGGTCAGAGGTCGCGGCCGCGCGCATCGACAGGCCGATGCCGAAGACGACCGCCGCCAGGGCGACCACCGCGAAGAGCACCGCCGCCTCCTGACCGAGCGGCGGACCGGACACGCCGATCACGAACTGCTTGGTGGGCGGTTCGCCGGCGGCGGATGCCCTCGACGCGAAACGCGCGACTCCTGCGAATGCGATCCCGGCGCCGCCGAACATCAGAGGAATGCCTGCGAGCGCCGCGGTGGCGTCGCGCCTCCAGAGGCAGACGAATGCGCCGGCCGCGACCAGCGCTGACGCCACGAACAGGACGGCGACCAGTCCGACAGTCATGAGCGCGAACCGCGCTCGCGTACCCGCCAGGCGATGGTCACCGTTACCAGGCTGACGAGCACCAGCCCGCCGACGGCCTCAGTTGCCAGCGCGTCGTGTGCGAAGAGCAGCCTCCCCACTGCGGCAGTGCCGAGCTCGCCACCGTTGAATGTGACGTGAGCGAACGCTCCGCGATACGCCGAGTAAGCCAGGGCGATGAAAAGGACGGCCGCCGAGATCGAGCCGGCTTGCCGCCATCCGTTGGCGATCGCCCACTCGATGGATCGGTAGTCAGGCCGCGCGAGCAAGGCCGCGCACCCTGCAAAGCTGAGCAGCACAACCAGCGCTGCGAAGCCGGCGGACAGCGACAGGTCCACGCCCGCGACACCGACTCCGGCGATCAACAGTGCGACCGCGCGCCGGCCGCGGGTGTCGAGAAAGGCCACCGCCAACCCGCCTCCCAGCGCCAGCGCGGAGGACACGTAGAAGCCGATCGCGTGGGGAGAATCCAATCCGGACTCCGTGTTGAGTGAGCCTTACCGGCTAGTCGCCGAGACCGCCGGGTCCAAGGCGCCAAGCATACAGGAGCCCCGTTCCGGCCACGGCGACCAGGGCGGCGGCCGCGACGAACGCGCCCGGCCCCGGATTTGACTCGAATGCGGCGAATAGGAATGCGGCCAGGCCAAGGGCCACGACCAGCCCAAGGACGCCCGCGGATACTCGCGGGGCGTCGGCGCGCAACAGCCTTCGCCAGAATGACTGCATGGCCGCAGTATCGCAGCTTGCCGAATTTGCCCGGACGCTGCGTCCACGGGCCGAGCCGGGGGTCGAGATCGTCGAGACGCCGCAGTACCTGCTGCGCCTGATGCCCTCATTCCCCATCCCTGGTCCCAACAGCGTGTCGTTCATCCGCTGCCAGGCGGGCGACCTGGACGGGATCGTGAGCGAGGTCGAGTCGGCGTTCGCGGAGAGGGACCTGCCGCACAACTGGACCCTCGAGCCTGAGTCGACGCCCGCCAACCTCGGCCGGCTGCTGGAGGATCGCGGCATCGTCACCAACCCCAACGAGGGCGAGGCGGCGGTGATGATCCTGCCCGCCGACGCCCCGGTGGAAATGCCCGCAGTGAACGGTCTGGCGCTCCAAGACGCGTACCGCGACCTCGACACCTTCGCCGCTTCGGAACGCGTGGCTGCGGAGGCTTTTGCGGGACTGCCTTACGGCGAGCCGACGCCGATGGACGCCTCGCGCGAGCAGCGTCTTCGCGACTCGCAGGCCAACCCGAACCGGCGTGGCCTGCTGGCCACGGTCGATGGCGAGCCGGCCGGCTCTGCCTCGCTCAGCCTGTTCGGCGCCGATGGCGCCGTCATCAACGCGGGCGCCGTGCGGCCGAAGTTCCGAGGCCTTGGCGTCTACCGCGCGCTCGTCGCGGCGCGGCTGGAGATGGCTCGCGAGTCAGGCGCGGCGGGACTCGCCGTGTGGGGCGGAAGCATGTCGGCGCCGATCCTCACCCGGCTGGGGTTCGAGAAGGTCAGCTGGCGGCGCTTCTATGCGAGGGCCCACTCACGCACGCTCGAGGATCAGGCCGCAAGGCGATAGGCGTCCTTCAACCAGGCCTTCAGCTGTGTGTCGATGTCCGCCGGCGAGGCGACGCGCACGCGGTGCGTGAACAGGGCATTCCATCCCTTGGCGTCCTCCAGGCGCGCTGTCGGTTTTCGCCCCTCGAGGATCAGACCGACGTTCACCCACTTCGCTCCCGGCTGCAGCATCGCAAACTGCTTTCGCCGGCGGAGGCTTGTGTATCCCTTCTTCGGGGCGACCTCAACATCGCCACCGCAGGCGCGAGCCACCTCGAGCAGCGCGTCGTATAGCGCGCTCGAAGTTCCTGTAAGTGTCTTCGGGCCACTGGTTGTCCCGAGGCCCAACCGATCACGGGCCACCAGCGAGACTCGGTGCGCCGCACCGTGCGTCATGCCGTAGCGCTGCTTCAACATCGCCACGACTTCGGGGTGCTTGGTCACACCGCTGGCAGCGATCGCCGACGTGAACTCTTCGATCGACTTGCCGTATGTGCTCTCGATGTTCCGAAGCTGTGCTTTGAGTCCCTCGTCGACGCTCGGCATCGTGGTGGTGAACTCTAAGCCAGCGATTCGATCCAGGCGCGGTGGAGCGCGCCGTAAAGGCCCGAGCCCGCCCGCAGGTCACGTGGCGCGCCGTCCTCGACGATGCGTCCGACGTCGACCACGAGCACGCGGTCAGCGATCTCGACCGTTGACAGGCGGTGGGCGATGATCACCGCGGTCCTGTCCTTCAACAGGACTCGCAGCGCTCGCTGCACGAGCCGTTCCGACGGCAGATCAAGCGACGAGGTGGCCTCGTCCAGGATGAGGACGCGCGGGTCGGCCAGGAACGCACGCGCGAACGCGACAAGCTGGCGCTGACCTGACGACAGGCGCACTCCGCGCCGGCGCACGTCGGTGTCGTATCCGTTTGGGAGCGCAGAGATGAAGCCATGCGCGCCCACCGCGCGTGCCGCTTCGATCATCTCTTCGACGGTCGCGTCGGGGCGGCCGAACTTCAGGTTGTCGCCCACCGTCCCGGAGAACATGAAACTCTCTTGCGTCACCATCACGACCGCGCGCCGCAGGTCGGCGACCGCGATCGAGCGTTCGTCCACGCCGTCCAGCTCGACGCTGCCCATGGTCGGGTCGTACAACCTGGACATCAGCCGCGCAATGGTCGTCTTGCCCGCGCCGGTCTCGCCGACCAGGGCGACGATCTGGCCCGCGGGAACCTCGAACGAGAGGTCGTGCAGCACCGGTTTTTCGCGATAGGCGAACGTCACGCCGCGGAAGGCGATCGCCCCGCGCATCTGGCCGACCTTCACAGGCGACGCAGGCTCGGGCACGGTCGGAGACTCCTCGATGACGCCGGCAAGTTTCTCGAGGGCAGCGCCCGCCGCCTGAAAGATGTTGTAGAACTGCGAGAGGTCCTGCATCGGCTCGAAGAACTGGCGCAGGTAGAGCACGAACGCAGTCAGCACACCCAGGGTGAGCTGGCCCTGGGCGACGACGTAACCGCCGAAAAGCAGCACCGCGGCGGTGGTCAGCCGACCGAGCAGCGAGATGCCGGGGCCGAAGGTCGACGCAAGGCGGTTCGACCAGATGTTGGCGTCGCGGTAGCGGGCGTTGACGTCCTCGAAGATCTCCTGGTTGCGGGGTTCGCGGCGGAACGCATGCACCGCGCGGATGCCACCGAGTGACTCGACGTACTGAACGATCACCAGCACGATCGCACGCCGGACCGCACGGTATGAGCGCGCCGAGTTGTGCCGGAACCACCACGTGAGTGCCAGCACGAGCGGCATCGCCACCAGCGTCACGAGGCCGAGCCGCGTGTCGAGGTGGATGAGAATCGCAGTGATCGCGACCACCGACAGGACTGAGGTCACGACCGACGTGAGGCCGGTCGCCAGCAGCTCGTTCAGTGCGTCGACATCCGAGGTCAGCCTCGAGATGATGCGGCCCGACGTGTAGCGCTCATAGAAGGAGAGCGACAGCTCTTGCACGTGCCTGAACAGAAGTCGACGCAGGTCGAACAGGGCGTCCTGGCCGACACGGCCGGAGACCCGCAGGAAGGCGTAGTTCGCCACTGCATTGACCAGCAACAACCCGATGAGAAGTACGCCGACCTCGATGAGCCGCGCCAGGTCGGCACGACGGCCCGGCCGCACGCCCTCGTCGATGCCCAGCCCGACCAGATATGGGATCGATAGGTACGCGAGCGAACGGACGAGGATCAGCAGTCCCGCCAGCGCGAGGCGCCCGCGGTAAGGCGCCGCGAGCCGGGCGAGCAACCGCCGGCTGCGCCGGCGCAGGAGACCCGCGACGCTCGCAGAGAACTCGTCGACCTCCTCCGATGCAACGCCACGCCAGCGATCCGCGCTGGTCAGAACGCTCACGCGAGCACCTCGCTCTGCTCGCGGTCGGGTTCGGCGTACTCCTGGGCGAGCAGCGCGCGGTAAAGCTCGTTGGACCGCATCAGGGAGCTGTGGGAACCGATGGCAGCCACCTCTCCGCCGTCGATCAAGGCCACTCGGTCGGCCAGGGCCAGCGTCGACGGCCGGTGCACCACGAGCAGGCCCGTCACGCCTTCGAGCACGCTCGCCAGCGCCGCCTCGATGGTCGCCTCGGTGTGCACGTCGACCGATGAAAGCGGATCGTCGAGCACGAGCACCTGCGGCGAGCCGAGAACCGCGCGAGCGAGCGCCAGGCGCTGGCGCTGACCGCCCGACAGGGTGTAGCCCTGCTCGCCCACGCGGGTCTCCAGTCCCCACGGGAGGTCCCAGACGAAGCCCGCCTGCGCCACGTCGATGGCGCGCTTCAGCTCCTCGTCGGACACGACGGGCCGGCCCATCACCAGGTTCTCGTGGACCGAGGCCGAGAACAGGATCGGGTCCTCGAAGGCGACGCCGATGTGCGATCGCAACGAGCGCAGCTGCAAGTCGCGCACATCCACGCCGTCGAGCAGCACGTGACCCTCGGCCACGTCGTACAGACGCGGGACCAGGTACGCGAGCGTCGTCTTGCCCGATCCTGTGCGGCCGACGATCCCGACCGTCTCGCCAGGCTCGATCGTCAGGTTGAGGTGACGGAGGATCCAGTCGTCCTGATCTGAGGGGGAACGCTCGGCGGAGCCGGCTCGTGGCGCACCCCCCTGATCTGAGGGGGACTCCCCCCTCGGGGCGCCACGCCCGGCGGAGCCGGCTCGTGGCGCACCCCCCTGGTTCGGATACTTGAAGCCGACGTCGCGCAGCTCGATGAGACCTCTTGTCCTGTCCATCGCGCGGGCCGTCGGGCGGTCGGCGATGTCCGGGCGCGAATCGAGCACCTCGTTGAGTCGCTCGGCCGCGGTCTGGCACTCCTCGCTCATGGACAGCACCCAGCCGATCGCGTCCATCGGCCAGGTGAGCATGAAGACGTAGTTCATGAAGGCGACCAGTCCGCCGACGCTGAGCGTGCCCTGGATCACGTTGTAGCCCCCGAGCATGAGCACCGCCGCAAGCGACAGGTACGGCAGGAGCGTCAGTCCGGAACCGAGCTTGGCGCGCTCGACGATCGCCGCGACATTGGAGGCCTTGAGCTGCTGCGCCTGGTCCTCGAACTTCGACTGCATCAGCTGCGTCCGCCCAAACGCCTTGATCAGGCGGACTCCTGTCGCCATCTCCTCGATCACGGTCGTGAGGTCGCCCTGCTGGTCCTGGATGCGGCGCGCCATCACCTTGTAGCGGTCGTGGAAGACCTTGCTGAACCAGGCCATCGGCAGCATGAACGCGACGACCACCAGCGCGAGCTGAAGGTCGAGCAGGGCCATGAGGACGAAGACCACAGCGAACGTCACGATCGTCTGCAAGAACCAGATCAGTCCGAAGCTCACGAACCGGCGGACCGTCGCGATGTCGGCGATCGCCCGTGAGAGAAGCTGGCCGGACTGCCAGTTGTCGTGGAAGGAGACCTGAAGGCTCTGCAGGTGGGCGTAGAAGTCGTTGCGCAGGTCTGTCTCCATCCGCAGCGACGCGATGCCCGAGTAGTTACGGCGCAGGAAGATGAAGGCGAACTCGAGCAGGCCGATCACCACCAGCAGCGCCGTCAGCGGCAGCATGTCCGCGAGCCGGCTGTGGTGCGAGATCGGGCCATCGACGATCGCCTGGATCACCTTCGGGATGGCGGCGGCCGCGGCCAGGCTGCCAAGCTGGGCAAGCCCGAAGACGACGACGAGCCGGTAGTGAGGACGAAGGTACGGCAGGTACCTACGCAGCGCGAGCAAACCCAAATAACCCTCTTCGCCCGAAAAAGGGCGCACGAAACCGACGGGTGGTGAGGCCCGATCAGTGTACGCGCGGCTTTAGTTGTACGGCCCTGGCTTGACGAGCTTGGCGAGGCGAGCGGCGATGCGACGCTCCGTCTTGCCCCCCTGCGTCAGCTCGATGACGAGCTCCAGGAGAGCATCGCCGTCGACCAGGATGAGGGAGTGACCGGCGGCAAAAGAGTGCGCCTCGGGCGAGAAGTCGCCATCGGTGATGAGCAGCACGCCCGCCGCCCCGTGGCGCTCAGCCACGACCACCATCTCCTCGAGCGGGGCGGTGCCGATGCGGCGCATGCCGCGGAGCTGGCAGTTGACGATCAGGCGGCCGTCATCGTTGGACAGCTCCATGTCGATGACGTCCTGGTCCGGACCCTCACCAGCGAACACGTCGTGGCCGCGGCGGCGGAAGATGTCGGCGATGAGGGAGGAATAAGCCTCCCAGGACAGCTCCCGGACCGACGTCAGGACGGCGTGCGCGTCGGCACGAAGCGAAGCGGCGGACCTTCCGTTCCACCCCCCACGAAACATCGCGCCGGATAACGCCGGCCGCTGAGAGAACTTGCCCGGGTCAGCGAGCCAAATCGCGGATCGAAACGATGCCGACGACCTCGTCACCCTCCACCACCGGCAGGTGCCGGAAGTTGTGGTCGAGCATGGTCTTCAGCGCCTCGTCGGTGGGCGAGTCGGGGGTGACGGTCATGGGCTCCGGCGTCATCCAGGACGACACCGAATGCGACGGCGCGTCGTAGGAGTGGGAGAGGGAGCGGACTGTATCGCGTTCCGTGAAGATGCCCACAAGGCGGGCCCCTTCCATCACCAGCACCGACCCGATGCGGTGCTGGGCCATCAGGGCGACCGCCTCACCCACTGTGGTTTCGGGGGTCACGTAGTGAAGCCCAGTGGACATGACCTCGCGGATCCTGGCCACGACGCCGATTCTATGTCTGAGCGGGCGGCATTGGAAAAGCCGCCAAGAGGCCGGAGGTGCCCATGACCCCGACGGCCAGCGCCGCCTCGAGCCTGGCCAGGGGCACGCCGCGCCGCCACGTCAGCACCGAGATGGCCGCCATCGCCACGACCCCGACCACCTTGATCGCCAGCACGGTTCCATAGGCGGTGGTCCAGAGGTCGGAGATCGAGGTCAGCTGCTCGGTCGCGCGCAGTACCCCGGTCAGCGCCGTGACGGCGAAGGCGATGGAGGCTACACGGCCGAACCGGTCGATCAGCGCCCGCCCATCTCCCACCCCCCACCCCCCGGGCGGCCGCAGACCCGCCAGGACCACGATCCCGCCCGCCCACATCCCGGCCGAAAGCGTGTGCAGCAGGTCGACGAAGACGGCCGGTACGGCCGGATCGGCCTGGGTTGCATGGCTGCCAAGGGAAAGCAGGACCACCGCGAGAAAACCGGCGGACACGGCGCCACGGCCGCCACGCACGCAGAGGATCAAGGCGCCGGCTTCGGCCGCCGCTCGGACGAGCATCGCGTCGCCGACGTCATGGGTGCGGACCAGATCGAGCACCACCGAGGGCAACCCACCGACCAGGGCCAGCCCAAAGGCGAAGTGCATCGCGGGCCGGGCCCAGGCCAACGCAGGCGGATTCGCGGCCAGGCGGCGCACCGTCACGATGCCGACGAACCACAGCAGGCCCGTGATCTCGACCCAGCGCAGGGCGGCCATCAGCACGTCGCCGGGTGAGGTCAACGAGGTGGCGGGGGCCGGTCGGAATTGGTGACGGCGGCGAGGATGTGATCCTCCCAGCGGCCGTTGATGCAAAGGTAGCCCGGGGCGCGCCCCTCGATCTCGAAGCCGGCTCGCTCGAGCACCCTGGCGCTGCGCTCGTTGCGGGGCATGTAGCTGGCCGCCACGCGGTGCAGGCCCCAATCGTGGAACGCGAAGTCGATCATGGCCCGCACGGCCTCGGTCATATAGCCGTGGCCCTGGGCGTCCTTCGCGAGGTTGTAGCCAAGCACGCAGGACTGGGCGGCGCCGCGTACCACCAAGGACAGGTTGATGTTGCCTACGATCCGCTGTGGCGACGTGCGCACGAAGACGAAGGCACGGAAAGACTCGCCCAACACGAACTCGCGCCGGCGCGATGCGACCTGATCCAGCCAGGCAGCCGGATCGAGCAGCTCCGGCTCGAACGCCGGCTTGAACGGCTGGAGGTGGGCGCGATTCTCGCGGTAGTAACTGACGATCTCCGGCACGTCGGCCGGCTCCGCCAAACGGATGTTGAGCCGTTCGGTCGCGATCATCGTGCGACCTAGACTAATTGCCGACATGGCGAGCGAAGCGTCGCTCGAGGCGGTGAGACGCGTCGAAGAGGCTCCGCTGCACGACCTGGTATCGATCACGGTCGACGACGTCGAGGCCCAGATGGATCGCCTGCTCGGAGACGACGTCGACTCGGCATCGCTTTACCGCCGCTGGGAGCAGCAGCAGTGGGCGGTGTCAGAGCTCGACTTCGCTCAGGACAAGACCGACTGGGAGAGCCTGCCGCCTGGCATCCGCCAGGTCACGCAGCACACCATGACGCTGTTCTTCATCGGCGAGCAGGCCGTCACGGACACCCTCGCCCCGCTCCTACATGCTGCGCCGCGCGAAGACGAGCGCATATTCCTGGCCACGCAGATCGCCGACGAGGCGCGCCACACGGTCTTCTTTCAGCGCTTTTTCGAGGAGGTCCTCGGTGTCGGCGGCGGACTGCACGCGGCGCTCGATGCGATCAATCCTCGGGCCACGGAGGGCTTTCGCAAGATCTTCGAGCACCAGCTACGCGACGCGATGGACCTGGTGCGCACCGAGCCCGACAACCAGCGGGCCTGGGTGGAGGGCGTCGTCACATACCACCTGGTCATCGAGGGTTACCTGGCGATCACCGGCCAGCGCAGCCTGCTGCGTATGTTGCGGAACGTCGGCCTGATGCCAGGCTTCCGGACGGGATTCACTGCGGTGGCGCGCGACGAATCACGCCACATCGGGTTTGGTGTGCTGGCTCTGCGCCGGCGGGTGTTGGCCGAAAGCGCGATGGGCCGCGTGATCGCGCTGAAGGTGCTCGAGCTCCTCGAGCCCGCGGTGCGAACGGTGGTCTCGCCGGACCGCCGCATACCGATCGAGGATCCCCGCGACATCCCGGAGCCGATGCGCGTCAACGGCCTCGAGCTGCGTGAGTTCGCATTGTCTTCGCTGGCCAAGCGGCTGCTCGCCGCCGGCCTTTCGACCTCGGTCGTGCAGCAAATTCGCAGCCAGGCCGAGGCGTACTACGAGATGGCCTGGTCGGAGTACGAGAGCAACTTCGGCCTGCGCCACCCGGTGCGGTTCTACCAGGAGGGCCTGGTCACCGCCCCGTGAATTGCAGCTGGGCGGCGATCGTGCCTCCGCCGAGCACCTTACTGCCGTCGTACATGACGGCGGCCTGGCCCGGCGCGGCACCGTAGAACGGTTCGCCGAGGCTCAGCCCTCCGTCCTCGTACACCGCCGGCACCGGGCGCGAGTGGTAGCGCAGCCGCACCTGACAGGCCACCGGCTCGATGGTGCTCGGGTCGATGAACGACACATCAGTCAACCTCACCTCTGTGGTGGCCAGCTCCTCGCGCCGCCCCACGACCAGGCGGTTGGTCTGGGTTTCGATTCGCAGCACGTACCAGGGGCCTGCCTCGCGCAGGGAGCCGAAGCCTGCCCGCTGACCGACGGTGTACGTCGCCGTGCCGCGGTGCTCACCCAGCTCGCGGCCGGTGCTGTCGACCACCATCCCCGCGTGCACCCCGAGCTTTTCCGCGAGGTAGCGCGATGTCTCACCGAGTGGGATGAAGCAGATCTCCTGGCTCTCGGCCTTCCCGGCGACCGGAAGGTCGAACTCGCGCGCATGCTCGCGCACCTCGGGCTTGGTCAGACGGCCGAGCGGAAAGACGATCCGCGCCAGGCGGTCGCGGTCCAGTTGGTAGAGCATGTACGACTGGTCCTTGGCGGCATCCACCCCTTCATGGAGCTCAGGTCCGGACGGTCCTGCCAGCACCTGCGCATAGTGGCCTGTCGCCAGGCGGTCGAAGCCCAAGTCGACTACCCGGTTCAGCATCAGGTCGAAGCGCACGAAGGCGTTGCAGCGCACGCACGGGTTTGGCGTGGTGCCGGCCAGGTACGCACGGTGGAACGGCTCGATCACCCGCTCGCCGAACTCTTGCTCCAGGTTCCAGCAGAAATAAGGAAGGCCGAGCTGCGTGGCGACGCGCCGCGCGTCCTCGACCGCCGAGAGTGAGCAGCAGCCCCCGTGACGCGCGCCCTCGTCCATATCCCCGCGCGGCCACTGCTGCAGGGTGATGCCGACGACCTCGTGTCCCTGCGCCTGGAGGAGCGCGGCTGCGACGGAGGAGTCGACCCCTCCCGACATCGCGACCGCGATCTTCACCTGCGGTGTTCGGTGATGTGCCGCGCCACCACTTCCGCGTCCTCTCCCGCACCGTAGAGAATGGCGGACTTGAGCTTCCGCATCCAGTGGATCCCGCAGAAGTACAGGCCCGGCACCGGCGAAGCCCCATCAGTCTGGAGCGGGAAGCCCATCTCGTCGACCACGGGCAGCTTTACCCAGGCATAGTCCGGCCGGTACCCGCTTGTCCAGATCACCGACGTGATGCCCTCGCGCTCCATGTCGAGCTCGGTGCGCACCGCGAGTCGGAGGGGCTGAGGCCAGTCGAAGGCAGGCACCTGCCAGCCTGCAACCTCACAGTGCTTCTCGACGTACTTGAAGAAGTCACGCAGTCGCGCATCGCCGAAGTCCGCGCTCACAGCGAGGTCGTCCGCAAAGTAGACGCGCTCCGAGTCAGCGCCGATGAAGTGGCCGATCAGCTCCACGCCCATTGCGTGCAGCGTGCGCAGATGGAGGTCGCGCCCGCCGCCGTGTCCAGTGGTCAGAGGATTGCTGACCAGCCGCGCTCCAGGGTTGGGCAGCGTGTCCGGCGTTCGCTCCATCCAGCCGTCCTGCGCCATCCACCAGACGATGTCGCGGCCGTCCAGCCTGCGCGGCACCCACGGCGCGCGTCCGCAAGACATGTAGACATGGTGGCCCGCCTCATGAAGCTCTTCGGCCAGCTGGCATCCGGTCTGGCCGCTGCCGACGACGAGGACGTTGCCGGGCGGCAGATGGTCGGGGTTGCCGTAGTCCTCGGCGAGCACCTGATGCACAACGCCGGGAATCATCTCCGCACCCCGAGGGCAGTGCGGTCGCTGGTAAGCGCCGGTGGCGACCACGACCGTGCGCGCGAAGAGGTCGCCGCCCGCGAGGCCGAGCTTGAAGCCCGCCTTGTGGGCCTCCACGCTGAGCACCTCGGTCTGCTCGCGGACCGGTGCGGCGAATGAATCCGCCCATTTCTGGAAGTCGTCGACGATCTCAGTGACCGACATGAATCCATCAGGGTCTGACCCCGAATACTCATCGCCCGGGAGCTGCCACGACCAGTTGGGGGTCACCAGGCAAAACGAGTCCCACCGCCGGCTGCGCCACGTCTCCGCGACGCGCCCCGACTCGAGCAGGACGTGCTCCATGCCCGCGCGCTTGAGGAAATAGCTGACCGACAGGCCGGCCTGGCCGGCACCGACGATCGCCACGTTCACCTGCTCCGTCACTCGACGATGTCGCCCTCCACGGGCTCGACCTTCACGCCCCGCGACTCGAGATACGCCACCCCGCGCTCGAGCTCGTCAGCATCCCCTGTGATCTCCAAAAGCACCCAACCCTGCTCCTTGCTCACGTCGGCCCGGCGGATGTTGGTGACGATCTCGAACTGCTTACCGAGCTGATAGATGACCGGCTCTTTAACCAGCGAGGGGCTGAAGATCAGCTTCAGCCGGCGACGCGTCACGGCGGAAGTCTAAGCGGGGACGGCTCCCCCGGCTACCGCTGGAATGATGGAAATTTCGTCACCCTCGCCCAACTTCGCCTTCAACCCGGAGCCGAGGCGGACGTCCTCGTCGTTCAGGTACACGTTCACGAACTGGCGCAGCTCGCCGTGCTCGTCGAGCAGCCGGTCCTTGAAGCCGGGGTACCGGGCGTCTAGGGCGTCGATGGCCGAGCCGAGGTCGGCGCCGGCCACGTCAACAGTGATCTCGCCGTTCGACAGCCTCCGCAACGGTCCGGGAATTCTGAATTGCGCCATACCTAAATATTCACCTGCTCGCGAAACGACTTTAGCGTCGGATCTATTTCCACGCGGCGCCCGTGTCCGTTCGCTGAGGCCAGCACATCGGCGGTCTTCAGACCGTGCCCTGTGACGTAAGCCACCACCACCTCGTCCCCGCGCCATCGTCCGGCACGCGCCAGCTTGGCCAGGACCCCAATGGTCACGCCGCCCGCGGTTTCCGTGAAGATGCCCTCCGTCCGAGCCAGCAATAGCATCGCGTCGACGATCTCCTCCTCGGTCACTGCCTCGACCACCCCGCCCGTCTCCAGCGCGATGCGGTTGACGTAGACCCCGTCCGATGGGTTGCCGATCGCGATCGAGCGCGCGATGGTGTCCGGCTTCACCGGCAGCACCCGCTCGGGTTGGTCGGACCGGAAGGCGTTGTAAACGGGCGAACAGCCCAACGCCTGGGCTCCAGTGAGCGCAGGCACCGTGTCGCCCCGGACGAGCCCGAAATCCATCAGCTCGCGCACGGCCTGGCGGTGGCGCACGAACTGGCACCCGCTCGCGACCGGGATGATGATCTCGTCCGGCAGCTTCCACTCGAGCTGCTCGGCGGTCTCAAACGTCAGGGTCTTCGAGCCTTCCGCATAGAAAGGACGGATGTTGATGTTGCAGAACGCCCAAGGGGTCGAGTCGACCAGCTGGCTGCACAGCCGATTGACCTCGTCGTAGTTGCCGCGGACGGCTACCAGGTTGGGGTCGAACACGCCGATGCTCACGACCTTCTGCGGCTCGAGGTCGACCGGGATGAAGACGAAGCACTCGAGGCCGGCGCGGGCCGAGTAGGCCGCGACGGCGTTGGCCAGGTTGCCTGTCGATGCGCAGGCCATGGTCTCGAAGCCGTGTGCCCGCGCCCAGCTGATGGCCACCGACACAACCCTGTCCTTGAAGGAGTTGGTCGGGTTCATGCTGTCGTTCTTCAGGTAAAGGTTGCCCAGGCCGAGCTCGGCGCCCAGCCGGTCGGCCTTGACGAGCGGGGTGAAGCCCTCGCCGAGCGTCACCACCGGCGTCCCATCCTCGAGAGGCAGCAGGTCTCGGTAGCGCCAGATGGACTTCGGCCCGGACTCGATGCTCCGGCGTGAGACCCGCGACTTCAACGCGGCGTAGTCGTAAACCGCGTCCAGCGGACCGAAACACATCTCGCAGACATGTGCGGCCTGCAGCTCGTACTCCGCGCCGCACTCACGACAACGCAAACCGAGGAGCTTCGGCATGAGGTCCGTCCAGTTTAGAGATCAGTGTGTCCCGTCCTGGTCGCGTCAGCGCATCGCGCGAATCTCGAGCCACCACTCGAGCGATTCGCCTGGCCCGAGCATCGGCGGCGGCTCGTCCGAATCCGGCCGGTCACCTCCGCCGGTCGCGGGCTCGATCGCCACCTGCTCGTAGCCCCCAAGGTCCCCATTGCAGATCCAGACGCCGCAGTAGGGCGTCGCGGCAGGATCCCATGCCAGTTCGATCGCCCTACCCTCGGACCAGCGCAGCCGGGCGCGGTCGATCGAGCCGCGCGGCAGGAAGAACTTTCCGCTTTTCCCCCTGGCAAAGCTCATCAATTTCGCGCCGATGTCGATCTCCATGCCGGGCTCGTACTTGAAGAGCGGATGAGCGCACCAGTACGCGGGGTGCGGACCGTCGCCGACGTTCTTGTAGGTGTATCTGACAGCCACCGCGTCGCCGAGGCGCACCGCTCGCGTCAGCTCCCAGGCCACGACCCGCCCATGACAGCGCATGGAGAGCTCAGAACGGCCTGAATCGACCACGTCCCAGGGCAGTCGCCACGCCTCGCCGTGATCGGGCAATGTGTCCGTTGCCTCGACCGTGGGCACCATCTCATCCCATCCGAACGCTCCTCCCTCGACGAAACTCATAGCGTTAGGCTGGTCGATTCCGATGCCCTGGTCCAGCAGCTCCTCGCCATCAAGGCGGAGCGAGGCAACCCGCCCTCCGCGCTGCGGCAAGATCTCGAGCTCCCATCGCTTGCCGGCGATCCTCATCGCGACGATGCTATCCGCCGCCTGCGGATCGACGGCACCGTCGCCTGGTCCTGTGGCTGCAAGCCCTACGCCCACGCCCGCCGCGACTGCGACGCCGGCTGCAAGCGCTCGACCGAGCACCCCTGCATACGTATTCGTGATCGTGATGGAGAACCGCAGCTACGCCCAGGCGATCATCGGCGGCTACACCGCATCGCTCGCCAGGCGGTACGGCGTCGCTGCGAACTACCACGGGGTTTCGCACCCGAGTCTGCCCAA
>JACXTT010004021.1_pt1 | contig 22097 bp, 18 predicted proteins | sample 9270951 | NCBI WGS metagenome assembly JACXTT01 (sample SAMN15532306, study PRJNA645909) | rock metagenome | isolation source: weathered quartz diorite | place: Puerto Rico | collected 2017-06-21
CGCGCTCGCCGTCGAGCCGCCATTTCACGAATCAGAGCGACTGCGAGCGCGCCGGCGGTAATTGGCAGGCGGCCCAGAACAAATGCGAGATCGGCGGTTAGGGCCGCGGCCGAAGGAGACGCTCGTTGAAGACGTTACTTCTCGCAGGTGTGATCCTCGCTCTCGGCTGCACACCGGTACCGGTATCGGCAGCACCGTTGTCGGCTCAGACGAAGCAAGACGTACCGGGCTCGCCGACCGATAAGAGCCCGTCCGGCACCACCAACCGCGTGCCGTCGACGACACCAGCCAGCCCCGGGCAGGGCGACACGACCGATCGCGCGACATCCGAGCCTTCTACTCGTGTGCCGGCTCGGGGCAGGCCGGCCAACAAGATCGACTGCGAGCGCGCGGGTGGAAAATGGCAGCCGACCCAGAACAAATGTGACCTCGGCGCTTAGGAGATCGAGCCCATGCCTCCACGAACGCTCTGGAAGGGTGCCATCAGCTTCGGCCTCGTCACGATTCCGATCAACCTCGTCGCGGCCACCGAGCCACGTGAGTCGCTGTCCTTCAACTTGTTGCACAAGAAAGACGGCAGCCGGATCGTCGAGAAACGCTTCTGCCAGAAGGAAGACATCGAGGTTCCGTGGAAGGACGTCGTCAGAGGCTACCAGTACACGGCCAATCGCTACGTCGTGCTGACCGAAGAAGACTTTCAGAAGGCGCGCGTGCCGGCCACCCAGACGTTCGAGATCCGCAAGTTCGTGCCGGCCGCTGACGTCGAAGACCTCTACTTCGACACACCGTACTATGTGACGCCGCAAGGGCGGTCCGCGACGAAGGGCTACGCACTGCTTAGAGACGGCCTGCGCGATGTCGGCAAGCTCGCGATCGGCACGATCGTGATGCGGCAGCGCGAGCACCTCGCGGCGCTGGCGCCCACACAGGACGCGCTCGTGCTGACGACGATGCGCTTTGCGCACGAGATCCGTCGCGCCAAAGATCTCGATCTACCGGCGGCGGGCAAGGGTTGGACCGACAAAGAGATGAAGCTCGTACATCAGCTCATCGAAACACTGGCCGGCGACTGGGATCCGCGCGAGTACGAGGACACCTATACGGACGTCCTTCGGCGATTGATCCAGGCCAAGATCAAGGGCAAGGAGATCAAGGCGCCTGAGCTGCCCGAGCCGGCTCGCGTGACCGATCTCATGGAAGCGCTCAAGCAGAGCATCGCCAAGCGGGGGCGGCGTGGCGAGCTGACCCGGGTCGAAGGGCGTCGCGGTACGCGCGGCCGCCGTCGCGCCGCCGCCTAGCGGCGTCGTTCTGCGGAGCCGTCGCTACGTGCTTCCCTCAGCGTGAACTTTTCGCTGGCGTGTAAGTCTCGCCGGTAAGTCGCGGCGCGACCGACTTCCCCTTTTCTGCGTTTTCCATGCCCTGCACCCGTGGCAGGCACCTTGCTGGGTGTGCGGCGTAGTCAATTTTCAGCAGGAGGACGCAATGAAGAAGCTCGTCATCACCGGACTCGTCGTGGCTCTCGGTCTCGCTCCAGCGTTCGCGCTCGCGCAGACGGGCGGCGGGACGTCCGGCAGCGGGTCGACGGGCAGCGGCTCGACGGGCAGCGGGTCCACGGGCAGCGGTTCCACGGGCAGTGGCTCGATGGGAAGCGGCAGCGGGTCGGGCAGCGGCACCAATCCTTCGACCTCGCCCAGCACGCCCGGCTCGGGCTCGAGCGGCTCAAACTCGTCCGGGTCCCGCGGCGGGGCGTCGACGACGCCGTCGTCCGAGAACATCACGAACAAGGCCGACTGCGACCGCGCAGGCGGCAAGTGGTCGGCGGCTCAGAAGAAGTGCTCGCTGGGCGGCTAGTCGCATTCGGCGGTCTGGCGGAGCGTTCCGCCAGACCGCTTCGCTTGTGTCGGTCAACAATGCAGACCTTCGCAGATAGGCTGTAGACCACCCAGTAGCCATGGGTCGCATACTCGAGATCGGCGCCCGCTTCGTCGCTCGCAGGTTTCGTCGGCCTCCTGGTGTACGGGCGGGTGTCGGTCTCGAGCGCAATGTGTCTGCGTCAACCGCATTTTGCCGAACGCCGCAGAACCGCGGCGCAGGAGACTGCAATGAGGAAGCTGATACTTGCCGGCTTGATCGCGCTGATCGGCTCCACCCCACTGCTCGCGGTCGCGCAGATACAGCCAGGAGACGCCAAGGAACGGATGCTGATCGGTCGCGTCCAGAGCGTCGACGAATCCGGCACCGCGCTCACGCTGGTCGACGGCACCAAGCTCTTGACGCCGCCGGGCGCGATGCTCCGGCCCGGCGCCCTCGAGGAGGGCATGCTCGTCGTCGCAATGTACCGGGAGGAGAACGGAGAGAAGATTCTGACTCGTTTGACCCGGGGGGAGAGCGAGCCCGCTCCAGCCGCAACACCGGGCTCACCGCGGCGTCAGTGACGGAGATCACGGCGGACGAAGCGGGGCGCCGGATCCGATTCTGAACCTCGATGGCGCGGGCGCCTCGTCCAAGGACGAGGCGCGCCGCGTCCTGTGCGTCCGGGACTGCGCACGTCAAAGGAGCGTCGTGTATGGGTGAGGGACGGGTTCAAAACGATCGGGACCGCGCCGGCAGCGATGCCTGAGCGGATGGGCGTCATGTTCAAGCTCAACGGTGCGGTCCGGCACGTCGGTGTGGCGCCGTGGACGACGTTGCTCGACGCGCTGCGCGAGTATCTCGATCTGACCGGGACGAAGAAGGGATGCGATCACGGCCAGTGCGGGGCCTGCACGGTCCTGGTCGACGGGCGCCGCGTTCTCTCCTGTCTCACCTCGCGGTCATGAAGGACGGCGCGGAGGTGACGACCATCGAAGGACTGGCGCGCGACGGCACGCTCCACGCGCTGCAGCAGGCGTTCATCGACCATGACGCCTTCCAGTGCGGCTACTGTACGCCCGGTCAAATCTGCTCCGCGCTCGGGATGATCCAGGAGGGCCGCGCCAAGACGGCCGACGACATTCGCGAGCTGATGAGCGGCAATCGAGGTGATCTTCGTCGAGGAACACGACGACATCATCAATCCGCTCGGCGCCAAGGGCCGGGGCGAAATCGGTGTGGTCGGCATCGGCGCCGCCATCGCGAACGCGGTCTATCACGCGACCGGCAAGCGCGTTCGCGACCTTCCGATCACGCTCGACAAGCTGCTCTGAGAGAAGTTCACCACGTGAACACCGAACGATGCTGTAGGAGGGAAGCCCTACGCGCTCTTCTCCTTGACTGAGAGGTTTCGTTCGACCCACCACTCCACCGTCAACTACACCACCCTGGGTTACGGCGATCTGATCATGTCGGCCCGGTGGAGAATGCTAGAGCGGCCGCGAGAACAGCACCACCACCGCGCGCGGCCCGACACGATAGCTGTGCCCCGAAACCACCGGAGCTCGGTGCCACTCGACGATATCGTCGGGACTATCGAGAAACGTGTCGATCAATCGGCGCCAGGGCCGGCGAACGTCGACGACCGGAGGAAGCTCGAACGGGAGCGGCTCCCAGTATGCATTCAGGATCACGTGAAGGGGCGTACCAGAGGCCAGGACCTTCGCCGTGAACGCGATGCTGTGCGACGAGCTGCTCCAGTCCGGCTCGCCCAGCCTGACGCCGTGCCAGGTGATGTCTTCGCGCCGCAGCAGCTCGCTCAAGGATAGGCGCTGCTCCTCATGCTCGACGTCGCGTAGCACGCGACAGGAGTTGAGCAGGCTGACGAACCGGTGGAGGTCGGGCCGCCTCGTGACCAGGGTCCAGTCGAACCAGCTCGTCTCGTTGTCCTGACAGTAGGCGTTGTTGTTGCCGCCCTGCGTGCGCCGCACCTCGTCGCCCATGAGGATCATCGGCATCCCCGCGGACAGGAGCGTGGCGGTGAAGAAGTTCTTCACCTGTCGCGTCCGCAAGGTGTCGATCGCCGGATCGTCGGTCGGACCTTCGACTCCGCAGTTCCAGCTCCGGTTGTCGTCGGCGCCGTCACGGTTGCCCTCGCCGTTCGCCTCGTTGTGCTTGCCGTCGTACGACACGAGATCGTTGAGGGTGAAGCCGTCGTGACACGTCACGAAGTTGACGCTTTGCTCAGGCTCGCGCTGTTTGTGACCGTAGAGCGACGGGCTGCCGAGGAGACGGTCGGCCAGCCGCTCGATCACCCCGTCTTCGCCGCGAAAGAAGCTCCGGACGTCGTCGCGAAAGCGCCCGTTCCACTCCTTCCAGCTGTCGCCGGCGAAGGAGCCGACCTGGTAGAGGCCCGCCGCGTCCCACGCTTCGGCGATGAGCTTCGTGCCGGCGAGCATCGGGTCCGACTCGATGTCCCACAGGACCGGCGGCATCGGCAGCACCGCCCCCGACTCGTCGCGCTCGAGGATCGCGGCGAGATCGAACCGGAAGCCGTCGACGTGCATCGCGCCGACCCAGTAGCGGAGGCTGTCCACCACCATCCGCCGAGCGATGGAGTTGTTGGCATTGAGCGTGTTGCCGGTGCCGGTGTAGTTCGCGTAACGCGAGCGATCGTCCTCGAGGATGTAGTAGGTCGTGTTGTCCAGTCCGCGGAAGCTCAGGGTCGGCCCGGTGTGGTCCCCTTCGGCGGTGTGATTGAAGACGACGTCGAGAATCACCTCGATGCCCGCACGGTGCAGCGCCTTGACCATGTCGCGAAACTCGTCGACGGGGCCGAGCGGATCTCGACGCGAGCTGTAGGCGTGGTGCGGCGCGAAGAACGACACGGGCGCGTAGCCCCAGTAGTTCGCCAGCCCCGGAGGACTGTCTTGTGGATCGAACTGGAACACCGGCATGAGCTCCACCGCGGTGACGCTCAGCCGCTGGAGATACGGGATCTTCTCGACGAGGCCGGCGAAGGTGCCGCGGGTCTTTTCCGAGAGGCCCGAGCTCGGGTGCCGGGTGAAGCCGCGCACGTGCATCTCGTACACGATCGTGCGTGACGACGGTCGCTGGAGCGGGGTGTCGCCATCCCAGTCGTACGCGGACACGTCGACGACAACGCTTTTCATCGCCGTCGCGATGGTGTCGCCCGAGTGGCGAGCGGCGGCCCGATCGTATGCGCTCGGGACCGCGACGCCACGACCATAGGGGTCAAGGAGCAGCTTGGCGGGATCGAATCGCATGCCGTTCGAGGGATCGAACGGGCCCTCGACCCGGTACCCGTAGAGCTGGCCGGGTCGCGCGTTCGGTACGAACGCGTGCCAGTAGTAATAGCTGCGATTCGCCGCGGGATCGAGTCGGACCACGCTCGCGGGCTTGACGTCGTCGACACCGTCGAGCAGCAGCAGCTCGACCCCGGTGGCGTGTCTCGAGAAGACGCTGAAATTGACGCCGCCGTCCAGCGGCGTCGCGCCGAGCGGCGCACTGCAGCCTTTCTCGTCGTCGTCGGTCACTGCTTGCCGAGCAGCTGCCGCGCCGCCGAGATGACCTTGTCGGGCTCGAAACCGAATTTCTTCTGCAGCGCCTTCAACGGCGCCGACGCCCCGAACGTCGTCATGCCGATGACGCGGCCGGCGCTGCCCACGTAGCGCTCCCATCCGAACGTGGAAGCTTGCTCCACGGCGACGCGAGCCTTCACCGAGGGCGGCAGCACGCTGTCCCGGTACTCTTGCGTCTGCTCGTCGAAGATCTCCCACGACGGCATTGAGACGACGCGCGACCGGATGCCCTCGGCCAGCAGCTTCTCGTGGGCCTCCACGACCAGGCTCACCTCGCTGCCCGAGGCGATCAGCACGAGCTCGGGATTGCCGCCGGGCGAGTCCGCGAGCACGTACGCACCGCGCGCGACGCCCGCCGCCGGCGCGAACGCGCGCCGATCCAGGGTCGGCAACGGCTGCCGCGACAGCGCGAGCACGGCGGGCTGGTGACGCAGCTGCATCACGTACCGGTACGCTTCGACGACCTCGTTGGCGTCCGCCGGCCGCAAGGTGACCAGGCCCGGGATCGCGCGCATGGACGCCAGATGCTCGACGGGCTGGTGGGTCGGCCCATCCTCGCCGTCGCCCATCGCGTCGTGCGTGAACACGAAGATGGTCGGCAGCTCCATCAGCGCCGACAGCCGGATCGCGGGCCGTGCGTAGTCGCTGAAAATGAAGAACGTGGCGCCGAACGGCCTGAGCTTCGACAGCGAGAGGCCGTTGACGGTCGCCGCCATCGCGTGCTCGCGGATGCCGAAATGGAGGTTCTTGCCGCCCGGGCTCCCGGCCTCGAAGCTTCCCGCACCTTCGTACGTCAGAGCGGTCTTGTTGGACGGCGCGAGATCCGCCGAGCCGCCGAGGAACCACGGGATGTTCTGCGCGAGCACGTTGAGCACCTTGCCTGACGCGTCGCGGCCGGCGATGCCCTTGGGGTCCGCCGGGAATACCGGCAGGTTCCGATCCCAGCCGGCCGGCAAGTCGCGGTGCTGCATCTGCTCGATCTCGGTCGCGAGCTCCGGATGGGCGGCTCGGTACGACGTGAAGAGCGCCGTCCACTGGCTTCGCGCCGCGGCGCCGCGCGCCCCGATGCCGGCGTCGAAATGCTCGCGCACGCTGTCCGGAACGAGGAACTGCGCCTCCTCCGGCCAGCCATAGCTCTGCTTGGCGAGCCGAACTTCCGCTTCGCCGAGCGGCTCGCCGTGGGCCGCCGCCGTGTCGTGCTTGTTCGGCGACCCGTAGCCGATGTGGCTGTCGAGAATGATCAGGGTCGGCCGACCCTTCGTCTCCCGGAAGACGCCGAGCGCGTGCTGGATTCGCTCGAGGTCGTTGGCGTCGCCCACGCGCAGGACGTTCCAGCCGTAGGCGAGAAAGCGCGTCGCGACGTCCTCGGAGAAGGCCAGGCTCGTCTGGCCCTCGATCGTGATGTGGTTGTTGTCGTAGACCCAGCACAGATTGTCGAGACCGAGATGACCGGCCAGCGACGCCGCCTCGGCGCCGACGCCCTCCATGAGACACCCGTCTCCGCACACGACGTAGATGTCGTAGTCGAAGATCGGGAAGCCGGGCTTGTTGTAGCGGTTGGCGAGCCACTTCTGGCCGATCGCCATCCCGACGCTCGTCGCGACGCCCTGCCCGAGCGGCCCCGTCGTGGTTTCGACTCCCGACACCCAGTGATACTCGGGGTGCCCGGGCGCCTTGCTGCCGATCTGGCGGAAGTGGCGGATGTCGTCGAGCGTCACCGAGGGCTGCCCCAGCCGCTCGTATTCTGGATTCACCGCGCACGTCCCGGTGAGATGCAGGACGGACCAGAGCAGCATCGAGGCGTGACCGTTCGAGAGCACGAACCGGTCACGATTCGGCCAGATCGGATCCTTTGGGTCGAAGCGCATCACGCGGTTCCACAGCGTGTACACGAGCGGCGCCAGCGCCATCGGCGTACCGGGATGTCCCGACTTGGCGCGCTCGACCGCGTCGATCGAGAGCGTCCGGATCGTGTTGATCGAGAGCTGGTCGAGCTCGGTCTGGGTCATCGGTGCGGCGGTGTTCGTGATGCTCATCGGCTTGTCCTCGTCGGCTCACGCTCCAGGAGCGCGACCTTGCTCAGGCGACGCAGGTGGCGCGGAGCCTGGCTATATTCGGTGGCCAGAAACGTCTGGACGAGTTCCCACGCGACACTCGGCCCCACGGTGCGGCCGCCCAGGCAGATGACGTTCATGTGATCGTCCTCCACACCCTGCCCCGCGGAGAAGTGATCGTGAATCAGCGCGGCCCGGACCCCCGGAACCTTGTTGGCGCAGATCGCCGCGCCGACGCCGCTGCCGCAGACAGCTACGCCGCGCGCGATCGTGCCCCCCGCGACGGCCTGGGCGAGTGGCACGACGTAGTCGGGATAGTCGTCGTCCGGGCTCAGCTTGTCGGCTCCGAAATCGACGACCTCGTGCCCGGCGGCGCGGAGCCGGGCGACCAGCTCCTCTTTCAGGGCGAATCCTCCGTGATCGGTCGCGATGCCTACGAACATGGTGTGCTCTCCACGAGAGGGCGTCAGCGCCGTGAGGGCTCGATCGCCAGCCGGGCAGCAGCCTCGCGATCGGCCAGCACGACGGCCGCGTCTTGCTGGATTCGGCCGGCCGGAATCGCGGCGTCGGCCTTGGACAGACGCGCCAGCATCTCGGCCTTGTCGCGCCCGGTGACGAGCCAGACGATGCGCCGGGCTCGATTCAGCATGGGAAAGGTCAACGTCATCCGCCGCCGGCCCTGATAGACACCGGTCGTCGCGACGTCCCTCGCGGTGACGTCGAGCACGGGATCGGCGGGGACGAGCGATGCGGTGTGGCCGTCGGGTCCGAGGCCGAGATGAACGAGATCGAGCACCGCCGGGCTGCCCGTGAGCTTCCGGAGCGTCAGCGGGTAATCCAGGCTCGCCGCTTCGAGATCCGCCGACGCCACCGGCATCGGGTGAACCTGCTCGGGGCGCAGCGGGCAATGCGCGAGCAAGCTGTCGCGCAGGTGCGTCAGGTTGCGGTCCGAGTCTCCCGCGGGAGCCACGCGCTCGTCCACCTGGACCACCTGCACCGCGGGCCACGGCATCTTTTCATCGGCCAGCGCGCGCAGCATCTGCCAGGGCGTGTGCCCGCCGCTGAAGGCCACGACGAAACGCCCGCGCGCGGCGACGGCCCCGCGCGCCTCCTCGGCCGTGAGCGCGGCGCCGGCGCGCGCGACGGCATCGGCGTCGGCCAGCGTCTCGATCCTCATGGCTTGCTCATGGCCGGGTTCTGCCAGCCGCCAAGGGGGGAGACTCTCGCATCGACTTCCTTCGGTCCCCAGGTCCCCGGCTCGTACTCGTAGACGGGCGTGCCCGCTTTCAGCGCCGGATCGACGATTCGCCACGCCTCCTCGACGTAGTCCTCGCGCGCGAACAAGGTCGCGTCCCCGTGCATGGCGTCGCCGAGCACGCGCTCGTACGCATCCATGTCGCCGGCGCGCGGGAGCTCGGTTCCCACCATCTCCGCGGTCTCGCTCTCCGTCTCCGACCCGGGCGCGATGATGTTCGCGCCGATCGCGAACGTGACGTCGGGGCTGATCCGCAAGCGGCAGTAGTTCGCCTCGAGCGCGAAGTCGTGGTACATCGTCGGCGGCTGGCGCAGGCGCGCGACCACCTCCGTGCACGTCGTCGGGAGCAATTTGCCGGCTCGGATGTAGAACGGCACGCCCTGCCAGCGCCAGGAATCGATTCGGAGCCGCAGCGCGGCGAATGTCTCGACCGTCGAGCCCGGCGCCACGCCGTGCTCTGCGCGGTAGCCGCGAAACTGGCCGCGCACGAGGTCGTTCGGCGAGAGCGACGCCATCGCCTTGAGCACCTTCACCTTCTCGTCGCGGATCGATTCGCTGTCGGTCCGGACCGGCGGCTCCATGGCCAGGTTCGTCAGTACCTGGAACAGATGGTTCTGGACCACGTCGCGGACCGCGCCGGTCGCGTCGTAGAAGGCGCCGCGGCCCTGGACACCGAAATCCTCGGTCATCGTGATCTGCACGCTCTCGACATGGCTGCGGTTCCAGAACGATTCCAGAAACGCGTTGGCGAAGCGGAAGAACAGCATGTGGTGTACGGGTCGCTTGCCGAGGTAGTGATCGATCCGGAAGATCGACGGCTCGTCGAAGGCGCTGAGGAGAACCCGGTTGAGCTCCCGCGCGGAGTCGGCGTCGTGGCCGAACGGCTTCTCGACGATCACGCGAGCGCCGCTCGCACAGCCGGCCTTGGCGAGCTGCTCCACGACCGTCTCGAACATCACCGGCGGGATCGCGAGGTAGTTCGCCGGGCGGCTGGCCGAGCCGAGCTGCTTGCGGAGCGCCTGGAACGTCGACGGATCCTGGTAGTCGCCGTCCACGTAGCGCAGCAGACTCGACAGCTTGCCGAATGCGGCGGGATCGAGCCCGCCGTGCTTTTCGAGGCTGTCCTTGGCTCGAGCCTGGAACTGCTCGAGGTTCCAGCCGGCTTTTGCCACGCCGATGACGGGCACGTCCAGGTGGCCGCGCTTCGCCATCGCCTGCAAGGCCGGAAAGATCTTCTTGTAGGCGAGATCGCCGGTCGCGCCGAAGAACACGAAGGCGTCGGATTGCAAATTACTTACTCACAGCGTGGTCTCCGACTACGAAGACTTCTCGCGATGGCCGCCGAACTCATAGCGCAGCGCCGAGAGCAGCTTGTCGGCGAAGTCCGCCTCGCCGCGCGAGCTGAAGCGCTCGTAGAGCGCGGAGGCGAGCACGTGCGCCGGCACCGCCTCGTCGATGGCGGCCTTGATCGTCCACCGCCCCTCGCCGGAGTCCGACACGCGACCCTGGAAGGCCTTGAGCGCCGGATCCTTGATCAGCGCGGATGCCGAGAGGTCCAGGAGCCACGACGCGACAACGCTCCCGCGCCGCCACACCTCGGCGATGTCTGGCAGGTTGAAGTCGTACTGATAGTGCTCCGGATCCCGCAAGGGCGTCGTCTCGGCGTCGACCTCGTGGCCTCTCTTGCCGATGTTGGCGGCGCGGAGGATGCCCAGCCCCTCGGCGTAGGCGGCCATGATGCCGTACTCGATTCCGTTGTGGACCATCTTGACGAAGTGGCCGCCGCCGCTCGGTCCGCAGTGCAGATACCCGCGCTCGGCGGTGCCGCCGACGGCCTCCCGCCCGGGCGTGCGCGGAATGTCTCCGGCTCCGGGGGCCAGGGTCGCGAAGATCGGGTCGAGGTGCTTCACCACCGCCGCCTCGCCGCCGATCATCAGGCAGTAGCCTCGCTCGCGCCCCCAGACGCCGCCGCTGGTTCCCACGTCCACGTAGTGGATGCCCTTCGGCGCGAGCTCCTTGGCACGCCGGATGTCGTCGACGTAGTACGAATTGCCGCCGTCGATGAGGATGTCGCCCGGCGTGAGGTGTGGCACCAGATCGGTGATCGTCGCATCCACCGCCGCGGCCGGCACCATCAGCCAGACCGCCCGCGGCGTCTCCAGCTTCTTCACGAAATCCGCGATCGACGAGGCGCCGACGGCCCTGGCCCGCGTCAGCTCTTCCACCGCCTTCGGCGACCGGTCGAAGACCACGCACTGGTGGTTGGCCGCGAGAAGCCGCGAGACCATGTTGGCGCCCATGCGACCGAGCCCGATCATTCCGAGTTGCATCACCGACTCCTTTGCGAAGCTGTAAGTTCCGCGAGCTCGATCGCTTGCGTATCGTGGATCGCGGTGCGCAGGCGCGCCATCGCGGTGGCCACGCCCTCTCTGTCGCCGAAGACCGACGAGCCGGCCACCAGCACGGTGGCGCCCGCCCGCACGACCGCCGGCGCCGTCGTCGCGTCGATTCCACCGTCGACCTCGACGGCGCACCCCGGCGTGCGCCGCTCGACCAGCTCGCGCACGCGGGCGATCTTCGGCACGACCGTTCGGATGAATTGCTGGTGACCGAAGCCCGGATCGACGGTCATGACCAGGACCTGATCCAGATCCTGGACGATCTCTTCGAGCACGGACGATGGCGTCGCCGGGTTGATCGCGACTCCCACGCCCTTGCCCAGCGCCCTGATCCTATCGACGGTGCGGTGCAGGCAGGTGTTGCCCTCCCAGTGGACGAGAAACGAGTCCGAGCCGGCTTCGGTGAACTCCTCCAGGAAGAAGTCCGGATTCGTGATCATCAGGTGGATCTCGAGAGGCAGCCGCGTCACGCGGCGCAGGGACTGGACGATCGCCGCGCCCATCGACAGGTTCGGCACGAAGTGCCCGTCCATCACGTCGACGTGGATGCGGTCGGCCCCCGCCCGTTCAGCGTCGGTCACCTGCTGACCCAAACGAGCGAAGTCGGCGGCGAGAATCGACGGCGCAATCTTCACACTGCCCGGGTCGCTCACGTGTTGGAGGCCTCGAAAATGCTCTGGATGGCGCCGTCGAGCAGGGCGTTGTACTGGGCATCGGATTGCGTGACCGAGAGCCCTTCGACGAGCGCCCGCGAGAAGCTCGCCACCACACCGTGATTGCGGCGCAGCCGCCGGTTGCCTTCCTCTCGCGAATAGCCGCCGGACAGCGCGACCACCCGCACGACCCGCGGATGCTTGACGAGATCGGCGTAGAGATCGTCCTTCTCGGGCAGGGTGATCTTCAGCATGACCAGCTGCTCCGCCGAGAGCCCGTCGAGCTTCTCGAGGACGGCGGCCTTGAGCAGCTCCTCGGCCTTGGCCTTGTCCGGGCAGTGAATGTCGACCTCGGGCTCGATGATCGGCACGAGATCCTTGGCGAGGATCTGCCGGGCGATCTCGAATTGCTGGCTCACGATGTCCTCGATACCAAGTTCGTTGGCCTGCTTGATGAACGAGCGCATCTTGGTGCCGAAGATGCGCTTCGCGACGGCGCGGTCGAGCAGCGCCGCCAGCTCCGGCATCGGCTTCATCAGCTGGACGCCGTTCCTCTCTTCGGCGAGCCCCTTGTCCACTTTCAAAAACGGCACGATGCGCTTCACGGTCCACAGATAGTCCGCGGTCGGCCGTCCCTCGATCGTCCTGTCCATGGTGTTCTCGAACAGGATGGCGCCGAGGATCCGCGCTCCGGTGAAGACCGGGCTCGTGATGATGCGCGTGCGCATCTCGTGCACGAGCGCGAACATCTGCTCGTCGTTGGCCCACGCGCCGTCCTTGATGCCGTAGGCGCGCAGCGCGCCGGGCGTGCTCCCGCCGCTCTGATCCAGCGCCGCGATGAACCCCGACTGCGTCTTCATCTTCTGCAGCTGCCCGGCGTTGCGCATCGCTCTTACCTCGCGTTCCTGCGCATCCGGTAGCGCCGGATCAGATTGTTCGTCGAGCTGTCGTGCTGGAGCGCGGGCTCGGTCGGGCTTTCGAGCTCGGGGATGATGCGCTGAGCCAGCACCTTGCCCAGCTCGACCCCCCACTGGTCGAACGAGTCGACGTCCCAGATCGCGCCCTGCGTGAACACACTGTGCTCGTAGAGCGCGACGAGTTTGCCGAGAGTTTCCGGCGTGAGCCGCTCGGCCAGGATCGTGTTGGAGGGGCGATTACCCTCGAACGTCCGATGCGGGACGAGGCTCTCCGCCGTGCCCTCGGCCTTCACCTGCTCGCGCGTCTTGCCGAACGCCAGCGCCTCGGTCTGCGCGAAGACGTTGGCCACCAGGAAGTCGTGATGCGAGCCGAGCGGGTTCAGCGTGTGACTGAAGGCGATGAAGTCGCACGGGATGAGGCGGGTTCCCTGATGGATCAGCTGGTAGAAGGAATGCTGGCCGTTGGTTCCCGGCTCGCCCCAGTAGATGGGCCCGGTCGGGTACGTGAGCTCGGCACCCTCGCGGGTGACGTGCTTGCCGTTGCTCTCCATCGTCAGCTGCTGCAGATAGGCGGGGAAGCGCTTGAGGTACTGCTCGTAGGGCAGGACGGCGACGGTCTCGGCTCCGAAGAAATCCGTGTACCACACTGTCAGGAGCCCCATGAGCACCGGCAGGTTGCGCTCGAACGGCGCGGTCCGGAAGTGCTGGTCCATCTGGTGGAAGCCGTCGAGCATCGCGCGGAAGTTGTCGGGGCCGATCGCGAGCATCGTCGACAAACCGATCGCCGAATCCATGGAGTAGCGCCCACCGACCCAGTCCCAGAAGCCGAACATGTTGGCGGTGTCGATCCCGAACTCCGACACCTTCTTGGCGTTCGTGGAGACCGCGACGAAGTGCTTGGCCACCGCCTTGACGTCGCCGCCGAGTCCCGCGAGGAGCCACTGGCGGGCGCTGTCGGCGTTGGTCATCGTCTCGAGCGTGGTGAACGTCTTCGAGGAGACGACGAAGAGCGTCTCCGCCGGGTCCAGGTCGCGCGTCGCCTCGACCATGTCGGTCCCGTCGACGTTCGACACGAAGCGGAACGTCATCGCGCGATCGCTGTAATGCCGGAGCGCTTCGTACGCCATGACCGGGCCGAGGTCAGAACCGCCGATGCCGATGTTGATGACGTTCCGGATACGCTTGCCGGTGTGCCCCTTCCACGCGCCGCTCCGCACCCGATTCGCGAAGTTGGCCATCGCGTCGAGCACCGCGTGGACCTCCGGCACGACGTTCTTGCCGTCCACCATGATCGACGCATCACGCGGAGCGCGCAGGGCGACGTGCAGGACCGCGCGGTCTTCCGTCACGTTGATCTTGTCGCCGCGGAACATCGCGTCGATGCGCTCGCGAAGGCCGGACTCCTCCGCCAGCCGGGTCAGGAGCGTGAGCGTCTCGTCGGTCACCCTGTTCTTCGAGTAATCGAGGTAGATGCCGGCAGCCTCCGCGGTCAGGCGCTCGCCGCGCGTCGGATCGCTGGCGAAGAGCGTTCGCAGATGCCGGTCACTGATCCTGCCCTGGTGCGCCTGGAGCGCCTTCCACGACTGGCGCGCGGTCAATGGCAATATGTCCGTCATGGTTGGTCCCGCCACCCCTTTGGAGCCACGCGGCTCTTCATTCGTTACGTTCCACAGCCGAAAGCCGCCGACGAACGCATCTGCATTGTTGCCCGCCCGGCACCGGGGCGGCAACGTCTCCAGTTGGTGGACATTCCCGCCACCGAGGACGACCTCCTCCGGCTCGATCGCGGCGATCAGCCGCTCGATGACGTCCTCGACGTCACGCCTCCACTGCGCGAGCCCGTTGGTCCGCAAGCCGCGCAGCCCCACGTAGTGCTCGAAGGTGGCATCCCGGTAGGGCAGATGGCCGAGCTCCATCGGCTCGACGACGCCGTCGACGACGAAGGTCGTCCCCAGACCGGTTCCCAGGCCGAGGAAAAGCATCTTGCCGCCCTTGTAGCTGCCCAGCGCCTGCATCGCCGCGTCGTTGACGACCTTGACCGGGCATCCGAAGGCAGCCTGATAGTCGAAGGCGACCCAGCCGCGCCCAAGATTGTGCGGCTCGACGACCGGACGACCGTCGAGCACGGGGCCCGGATACCCGATCGACACGGCGTCGTACTTCCAGTCCGCGGTCAGGGGCTTGACTGCGACAACCATCTCCGCGGCCGTGAGCGTCGGGCCCGAGGCCAGCTCGCGATGCGCCGGCTCGCCCGTGGCCAGCACCTTCACGTGAGTACCACCGACGTCGACGACCAGCACCCGCATCCGAAGGCTCAGCTGGCCTTGGCCAAGGTGGCGCTCTTCGCGGCGATGACGCCCATGAGCTCCTTCCAGGAGGTGACGAACGCCTTCGCGCCTTCGTCCTGGAGCTGGTTGGCGAGGGCATCCACGTCGATGCCGGCGCGGGCGAACCGGGCCAGCACCTCCTCCGAATCGCCGCCGTCGGTAGGCAGCATCTCGCCGAGGTCGCCATGGTCGGCGAGCGCCTTCAACGTGCCCTCCGGCATGGTGTTCACCGTGAACGGCGCCGCCAGCGAACGTATATAAAGGATGTCGGACGCGGCGGGGTCCTTGGTGCCCGTGCTGGCCCACAAGAGGCGTTGCGGCCGGGCGCCCTCGTTGAACACCCGCTGCCAGCGCGACGAGTCGAGCAGCGCCCGGTACGCCTTGTACGTCCGCTTCCCCATCGCGATGCCGAGCTGATTGCGCAGCGCCTCAGGGACTCTGTCCTTGACCGCCGCGTCCCACCGGCTGATGAACACCGAGGCGACCGATTCGATCTCGGGCTGGAGCTTCGCCGCCACGCGCCGCTCGATGCCACGCATGAACGCCTCGGCAGCGGCCTGATACTGGGCGGCCGAGAACAGGAGCGTGACGTTGATCGGTACGCCGGCGAAGATGGCCTCCTCGATGGCCGGAAGCCCTTCCTTCGTACCGGGGATCTTGATGAGTAAGTTCGGCCGGCCCGCTCTCGCGTGCAGCGCCTTGGCAGCGGCCAAGGTGCTGCTACTGTCGTGGGCGAGCAGCGGCGACACCTCGAGCGACACCCAGCCGTCGACGCCTCGCGCCGTGTCCCAGATTGGACGAAACAGATCCGCGGCTCGGGTCAGATCCTCGAGCGCCAGCTCGAAGAACAAATCCTCGCCCGACTTGCCCTCCTTCACCTTCTTCAGGACGGCCGCGTCGTAGGCCGAGCTGTTCTTGATGGCGTGATCGAAGATCGTCGGGTTCGACGTGAGCCCGGTCACGGACAGCTGGTCGATGTAGCGCGCGAGCGTGCCGCTGTCCAGCAGGTCTCGCGTGATGTTGTCGAGCCAGAGACTCTGGCCTCGCTCGTGAAGCGTCTGTGTGGCCTTCATCGCGTCACCTCCGCCGATAGCAGCTCGGACAGGTCGTGTGTCACCAGGTCGCCGATGCGTTCGATTGTCACGTCGGCCGGACGGTAGGACTGGGCATCGCGAGCGTACTGACCCTGGCGCGGAAAGATCGTGGTCACGCGTTCGCCCCATGCGTCCTTGACGGCGGCCAGGATCCTCGGTTTGTCGTCGACGAGCACGTAGTGTCGCGCCGGGTAGCGTCGCGCGACGTCGTCCAGCATTTCTTCCTTGTGGATGTAGATCAGCACATGGCCGTCCACGGCCTCCCAGATGCCGGACCGCTGCACTTTGCGCGGCTGGAAGACCACGTCGCCGTCGGAGAGGATCACCGTCTGGCCCAGGGTGCGCAGCCGCTCGATGACGTCGAGCGCACCCGCGTAGAGGCGATTGGCGAACGGATAATCGACCAGGTACGAGGACATCGCCATGAGATGTACGTCCTTGGGATGCTCGGCCCGGTAACGTTGTAACGCGCCGAGGTAATCGCGATACCCGAGCTCGGTGAACAGGGCTTCGAGGATCGCCCAGTACCGGTCGCGGGTCGCGGGGCCGAACTCGCGCTCGAGATGCCGCTTGAGGTCGTCCTGAATTCGATCGTTGTCCAGCAGGGTGTTGTCCACATCGACCAGAAAGACGACGGGAGCTGGCGTCATGACGAGGTCTCCGTTGGCGTGCCGCCACGGGCCGAGGCACGAGTCAAGTCTCGCAGCGACTCGAAGGCCGGCGCCGACAGCATGTCGTGGGTGCAACGCCAGCGCCAGTTGCCTTCTGAGCTTCCAGGCTTGTTCATGCGCGCCTCCCTGCCCAGATTGAGAACGTCCTGCAATGGGGCGATGGCCAGCGCGGCGGACGACGACCACGCGAGCCCCAACAAGGCCGGCGCGACCTCTGCGCTGCTGCCCGGAGAGCGCTTCAGGTAGCGCCACAGATTGCTCCGCTCGCCGCCGGGCAGGTCCTCGTACCAACCGCGTGTGGTTGGATTGTCGTGGGTGCCCGTGTATACGACCGCGTTGGGCACGTAATTATCGGGCAAATACGGGTTGTCGGTATGGCCGTCGAAGGCGAACTGGAGCACCCGCGTCCCGGCGACCTTGAATGCGTCCCGCAGTGCGACGACGTCCGGAGTGATCAGTCCCAGATCCTCGGCGAGGAAGGGCAGGCCGCCCAGCGCTTTCTCCACGGCGCCGAACAAGTCGGCGCCGGGCCCGGGCACCCATTGACCGGATTGCGCCGTGGGAGCCTCGGCCGGGATATGCCACGCCGCCGCGAACGCCCGGAAGTGGTCGAGCCTGATCGCGTCGACGTGGGCGAGCAAAGCTCGCAAGCGGTCGATGCACCAGGCGTAGCCCTGGGCGGCGAGCGCGGTCCAGTCGTAGATCGGATTGCCCCACCGTTGTCCCAGCACGCTGAAATAGTCCGGCGGCACACCGGCGATGACGCGCGGCCGGCGCTGCGCGTCGAGCAGAAACAGCTCCGGGTTCGCCCGGACGTCGCTCGAGTCCGGGGAGACGAAGAAGGGCAGATCGCCGATCAGGCGTATGCCCCTTGCACGCGCATGGGTCTTCAGCCGCGCTCCCTGCCGAAACAAGACGAACTGACCGAATCGAACCTGTTCGACCTGGCTTTCCAGATCGCGTCGAGCCTGATCGAGCGTCTCCGGCGTGCGGCGGACCACGTCTTCCGGCCAGTCGAGATATGCGGCGCCGCCGTACCTTTCCTTGAGCGCGCGGAACAACGCATAGTCGTCGAGCCAGTGAGCCTGTTCGCGGGTGAACCGCTCGAAAGCCGGGCGCAGGTCCGAGCGGGCGCCGGCCTCGAAGCGCTTCCACGCGCGTTCGAGCAACGCATACTTGAACGGCGTGACGGCCTCGAAATCGACGGCCGCATCCGAAAACGAGCCGCCCGTGACCTCGTTCGGCTTCACCAGCTCGTCCTCGATCAGCCAGTCCGGGCTGATCAGGAGCGGGTTACCCGCAAACGAGGACAGTGACTGGTACGGCGAGTCGCCATAGCCCGTGGGACCGAGTGGCAGCGCCTGCCACCAGGTCTGGCCAGTGTCGTGAAGCCGATCGACCCACGCCACGGCCGCCGGCCCCAGATCGCCGATCCCGTAGGGCGTGGGCAAAGACGTGACGTGCAGCAGCACGCCGGACGCTCGGTAGCCCGCCGGGAACGGAGGGACGCTCACGCGCCGTCGCCCACGGCGGCATCCACGAGCGTCTGTGCCTCGCTCACGAGTGCCTCCAGGTGCGCCGCGCTCTTGAAGCTCTCCGCGTAGATCTTGTAGATGTTCTCGGTCCCCGACGGCCGGGCCGCGAACCACCCGCTGCGCGTCACGATCTTCAGGCCGTCGATCGGCGCGTCGTTACCCGGCGCTCTGGTCAGCTTCGCGGTGATCGGCTCGCCGGCCAGCGTCGCCTCCTTGACCGCGTCCGCCGACAGCTTCTGGAGTCGAGCTTTTTGCTCGGGCGTGGCCGCGGCGTCGATGCGCGTGTAGTACGACGCGCCGAACTCTGCCACGAGCTCGCGGAAATGCTCGCCGGGATCCTTGCCGGTGCGCGCGGTGATCTCGGCCGCCAGCAGATCCATGATGGGACCGTCCTTGTCGGTCGTCCAGACAGTGCCGTCCCGGCGCAGGAAGCTGGCGCCCGCGCTCTCCTCGCCGCCGAAGCAGCACGAGCCATCGAAGAGGCCGGGCACGAACCACTTGAAGCCGACCGGCACCTCGTGCAGCCGGCGGCCGAGCTTCGCGACGACCCGATCGATGAGGCCGCTGCTGACCAGCGTCTTGCCGACGGCCGCGTGCGCCGGCCAGCCGGGTCGATGGCCGAGCAGATAGCGGATCGCCACCGCGAGGTAGTAATTCGGATTCATCAGCCCGGTGGAGCTCGTCACGATCCCGTGCCGGTCCGAGTCGGGGTCGTTGGCGAACGCGACGCGGAAGTGATTCTTGAGGCCGACGAGCCGCGCCATCGCGTAAGGGCTCGAAGGATCCATGCGGATCTTGCCGTCGTGATCCACCGTCATGAACGAGAACGTCGGGTCGAGCGTCGGATTCACGACGGCGATGCGGAGGCCGTAGATGGCGTTGATGGGCTCCCAGTACGGCAGCGCCGCGCCACCGAGCGGGTCGACGGCCAGGGTCAGGCCGGCCGCGCGGATGGCCTCGACGTCGACCACGTGCTCGAGATCCCGCACGTACGGTAGAACCAGATCCTCCTCGTGCGTGGTGCCCGCCTTGATGGCCGACGCGTAGGGCACTCGCTTGACGCCGACGTTGCCTTCGCGCAGGAGCGCGTTGGCCCGGCGTTGAACCCATCCGGTCACGTCCGTGTCGGCCGGGCCGCCGTTCGGCGGGTTGTATTTGAAGCCGCCGTCGTCGGGCGGGTTGTGCGACGGGGTGATCACGATGCCGTCGGCGAGGTGCTCCTTGCGGCCCCGGTTGAATACCAGAATAGCCCACGAGACGACGGGCGTCGGCGTGACACCACCATCGCGCTGGATGATGGTCTCGACGCCGTTCGCCGTCAGCACCTCGAGGGCGGTGCGCTGGGCCGGCTCGGAGAGCGCGTGCGTGTCCTTACCCATGTACAGCGGACCGTCGATGCGCTCACCGCGTCGGTAGTCGCAGATGGCCTGGGTGATCGCCGCGATGTGGGCCTCGGTGAACGAGCCGCGGAAGGGTGACCCGCGATGGCCGCTGGTGCCGAAGCTGACGAGCTGAGTCGCATCGCCGAGCTCGGGCTTGCGCTCGTAGTACTCGCGCTCGAGCTTCGCGAGATCGACGATCATGGATGTCGGCGCCGGCTTTCCGGCCAGCGGGGAAATCACGGAGGCTTCCTTCTTGTCGTGCATCTCGTGAGCCATCGCCGCCTCCATCACGACACGGGGCACGGCTTGACGTGCCAGATATCGCCCGCGTACTCGGCGATCGTGCGGTCGCTGGAGAACTTCCCCGAGCTGGCGACGTTGAGGATCGCCTTGCGCGCCCAGCCGTCCGGGTCCGCGTACAGCGCGCGGAGCTTCTCGTCGGCCTCGAGATAGGAGGCGAGGTCCGCCAGGTGCATGTAGAAGTCGCCGTGCGTGAGCAGCGTGTCGCGCAGCGGCATGAAGATGCCCGGCTCCTTACGGCTGAAGTGGTCGGAGAAGATCAGATCCAGTGCCGCCCGGACTTCGGGCTGGTTGTCGTAGTGCCACTGCGGATGGTACCAGCCGCGACTCTCGGCCACCTGCTCCGCGGTCAAGCCGAAGAGGAAGAAGTTCTCCTCGCCCGCCTCTTGCGCCATCTCGATCGTGGCGCCGTCGCGCGTGCCGATGGTCAGGGCGCCGTTCATCATGAACTTCATGTTGCTCGTGCCGCTGGCCTCGTAGCCGGCGGTCGAGATCTGGTTGGAGACGTCGGTGGCGGGGATCAGCCGCTCGGCCAATGACACGTTGTATTCGGGGAGGAACAAAATCTTCAGTCGGCCGCGGATCACCGGATCGGAGTCGACCGTCTCGGCGAGGTTGTTCAAGAACTTGATGATCAACTTCGCCAGGTGGTAGGCCGGCGCCGCCTTGCCCGCGAACAGGAATGTTCGCGGGGTCATCTCGAGCGCCGGGTTCTGTCGCAGGCGGTTGTAGAGCACGACAACACGCAGTGCATTGAGGAGCTGGCGCTTGTATTCGTGGATGCGCTTCACTTGACTGTCGAAGATGCTGTCGGGATCCACCGTCTGGCCCGAGGTCGATGTGAGCCACTGGGCGAAGGACGACTTGGCCGCGCGCTTGGCGGCGCGAACCGCATCGCGGAACGCCTTGTCGTCGGCGAGCGGCTTCAGTCTCGCCAGCTGGCCGAGGTCGGTCGTCCAGTCACCACCGATCGCGTCGGTGACGATGCGCGCGAGCGCCGGGTTCGCCAGCAGCAGCCAGCGCCGCGGCGTGACCCCGTTGGTCTTGTTGCTGAAGCGCTCCGGGAACATCTCGGCCAGGTCCTTCACCGTGGTGGTGCGGAGCAGCGTGGAGTGGATCGCCGCCACGCCGTTGGTGCTGTGCGACCCCACGATGGCGACGTTGGCCATACGGACGTGCGTCGTCGGATCTTCCTCGATCAGGCTGGTGCGCGCGACCTTGCCCTCTTCGCCGGGGAAGCGGCGCCGCACATCGTCGAGCAGTCGGCGGTTGATCTCGAAGATGATCTCGAGATGGCGAGGTAGCAGCGTCTCGAACCACTGGAGTGGCCATTTCTCCAGGGCTTCGGGCAAGAGCGTATGGTTCGTGTACGCCAGCGTTCGCTGCGTCAAGTCCCAGGCCTGATCCCATGGAAGGTGCGCGTCGTCGAGCAAGATCCGCATCAGCTCGGGGACGGCGAGGGCCGGATGCGTGTCGTTGAGCTGGATGGCGGCCCTCGCCGGAAGCGCGCTCCAGTCGGAGTTGTTCCGCCGGAATCGTCGGATCAGATCCGCGAGCGAGCAGGCGACGAGGAAATACTCCTGCACGAACCGGAGCTCTTGCCCCTGCGTCGTAGAGTCGTCTGGATAGAGGACTCGAGTGACCGACTTGGCGGCAAGCGCTTCCGCCAGGGCGCTCACGAACTGGCCGTGACTGAACGTCTGGAAATCGAACTCGGCGGACGCGGACGCCGCCCAGAGCCGGAGCGTGTTGATCGTCTTGCCGCCATAACCGACGATGGGCCGATCGTACGGAATGCCGAGCAAGGTGAACGTCCGGCCCGAGACGGCCCGCAGCGTCCCGTCTCGCACCTCGAGCGAGTGGTTCATGTTGATCTCGACCTTCTCTTCCGGTCGGACGACCTCCCAGGGGTCGGGGTGGCGGAGCCAGTGATCCGGCTGCTCGTGCTGCCAGCCGTCCTCGATGGTTTGCCGGAACATCCCGTACTCGTAACGCAGGCCATAGCCCATGGCCGGGAGCTCCATCGTGGCCAGCGAATCGAGGAAGCAGGCGGCCAG
>JACXTT010004022.1_pt1 | contig 22093 bp, 27 predicted proteins | sample 9270951 | NCBI WGS metagenome assembly JACXTT01 (sample SAMN15532306, study PRJNA645909) | rock metagenome | isolation source: weathered quartz diorite | place: Puerto Rico | collected 2017-06-21
CCGGGACCACCGGGCCGACCGGTGCGGTGGGGGTGACCGGACCCACCGGCCTCACCTTCCAAGGAGCCTGGAGCGGCAGTACGACGTATGCGACGACCGCTGCGGTGAGTTTTGGCGGCAGCAGCTATATTTCGCTGCAAGATGGAAATCTGAACAACTCCCCTGACACCAGCCCCGCCTTCTGGAGTCTTTTAGCCCAAGTGGGCGCGACCGGGACTACCGGGTCCACAGGATCGACTGGGGTGGCTGGGGCCACGGGGCCAACCGGATCTGCCGGAGCGACCGGCGCCACGGGTGCGACGGGCGCGACCGGCGCCACGGGGGATACGGGCACGACCGGCGCCACGGGCGCGACCGGTACAACTGGAGCCACGGGCCTCACCTTCCAGGGCGCGTGGAGCAGCAGTACGACCTATGCAGCGACGGAGGCGGTGAGTTTTGGCGGCAGCAGCTATATTTCGTTGCAAGACGGGAATCTGAATAACTCCCCCGACACCAGTCCTGCCTTCTGGAGTCTCCTGGCGCAAGTGGGCGCGACCGGGGCCACCGGGCCGACCGGAGTTGCAGGGCCGACCGGCGCCACGGGGAATGCAGGGCCAACCGGCTCTGCGGGGGCGAGCGGGGCCACTGGCGATACGGGACCGGCCGACCCAACGGGCGCCACCGGGGATACGGGCGTGCCCGGGTCCGCCGGGTCGACGGGGTCCACCGGGGCCACCGGCCCACCGATCAGCTTCCAGGGCACGTGGAGCAATCTCACCACGTATGCCACCGGCGATGCGGTGTTCTTTAGCGGCTCCAGCTATATCAGCTTAACAAACGGTAATGTCGGGAACACGCCCACGGGCGGAGCCCCCTGGGCCTTGCTCGCCCAGCAGGGTGCGACCGGCGCGACGGGGACCACCGGGTCTACGGGTGTAACTGGAGCCACTGGGTCCACTGGATCTACGGGAACTGCAGGAGCGACTGGAGGCACTGGAGATACAGGGGCGACGGGGAGCACCGGAGTCACTGGCTCCACTGGGCTGACCGGTCCCACGGGTTCAAGCGCCGGCGGGCTCTTCCTCACTGGCACAGGTAACTCGTCGGCTGCCACGACATGGTACCAGCCGCTCGGCGGAGACAGCCAAATTATCTCTAGCGCGAGTGCCGCCGATCACACGGGTTCCGTCATGCCTGTGGATTGTACCCTCCGAGATCTATACGTAAAGACGTATAGCGTCAGTGGTTCGGCAAGCAGTATTACGATCACCATGATGAAAAATTACGTAGACTCAGCCCTTACAACCACCGTAAGTACATCCGGGACCCCCGGTACACAGGCCTCTAACTCTGACACGACACACACAATTAGCGTCGTTGCTGGCGACGTGATCGGACTGCATTTTTCACAGGCATCCACCGCGCCGTTCTATCGGATTCACGTCGGCGTCAGGTGTCAATAAGGCCCTCCATGGCCGCCGGGTTATAAGTCCGGCGGCCTCATCCCCCCCCCCAAAAAGGGTACGTTGTACCAACGGCTGGGATTCCGGCGTGTGGGAGGCGACGAGGTACAGCAGCTCATGCAATATCCTCCCAGCTATAAAGACGGACAAACGGAATGAAGGAAAAGAGGGGCTGATCTTCTGAGCTTGCGATGCCGGAGGCGGGGCTCGAACCCGCACGACCGTTTCCAGTCACAGGATTTTAAGTCCTGTGTGTCTGCCAGTTCCACCACTCCGGCGACTGAGAAAATCAGGAACTTATATCAACTGCCACCATCGATAAATAAGGGTATTGCACCCTGGCTACAACGAAATTCTCTCCAAAGTTCGCCTAAATTAGCGAAATTCGCTTTTGGAGAAAAGGCCTCTCGTCTCTGCTATTCGGTTACGTCTTTTAAGAGTTCTACAATCTGTCGCATAACGTCAGGGCTTTTCTGCTGCGGTTCCAGGTACAGGCTTAGGGAAATATGAAGAGAGATGTTCTTCACACACTCCCCTTCATCTGAGCCAGAATTTCTTTATAGACAAGATTGAGTTGCGCTTGGATTTTTTCGCGGACGGTTCTCTCTTGTAGCAATTCTCTTTGAGAGCGAATAGCCTGTTGGGCGGCCATCTCTAATGCTTTTTTCCGCGCCGCATGTTCGTCAGGACTCCGACTTCCCGTATCATCAATCCCAATAGTAACTGTGGCTCCGCCTGCCGCTATTTGAATGGAGTCTAGATGGAGGGCGCAACCCGAATGGGTGTCTTCAAGGAGCTGCATGAATGCGGGTAAGATGGCAATTTCAATAGGACGCATACTCCCTGGATACTGAAGGACCATCCTTGTAGACGCGGCGTAGCGGCGTTCAAATTCCCCTGGTCCGTAATGGGTCGGCTCTTGTCCGTCTTCATCCCAGTAGGCGGCCTCACAAAGAATATTGTGGATTGACCAGTTCGACCGTTGGCTTGCCCATAAGCGGGCATCCGTGAGCGCTGCCCGATCCAAGTTCGCACCTATAAGGTTCGTCCCTCGCAGGTCTGCAAAGCGGAGATCCGCGCCGCTGAGATCCGCACCGCTAAGGTTCGCCTCACTGAGGCCCGCTCCGCTGAGACTCACGTCACCGAGGTGGGCGTCACTGAGGTCTGCGCCGTGGAGGTGCGCGCCGTGGAGGTATGCGCCGTGGAGGTCCGCTTCACGGAGGTGCGCATTGCGGAGGTGAGCGTCACGGAGGTGCGCATTGCGGAGGTCCGCGCCGCTGAGGTCGGCACGCCGGAGGTCGGCACGCCGGAGGTCGGCACGCCGGAGGTCGGCACGCCGGAGATGCGCGCCACTGAGGTTCGCCTCGCTTAGGTCGGCGCCGCCGAGGAGCACGCCAGTGAGATTCAGGTTACTAAGGTCTGCCTCGCTGAGGTCTATTGCTTCTGTCTCATGCTTTGCTCGCCACTCATTCCATGCCTTCACGCCTTGCTTAAGCTTCGTTAGGTGCATCTCGTTAGGCATCGTTCCTCCCTTCATCTGAAAATTTACGAATTTTCAAACTCTTATATTTAGTAGACATTATACAAGTCGGGGTGAGGAGCGTGATCAAGATGGAGGGTAAAGTAGTCATACTTCGAGTTCGCTCACTATCTCTCAAGCATTCCCGGATACACCCTTGACCGTGACAGACCGAGGCAGGAATGCTCTTAAAGTAGGATAGTGTTGCTCGACGCCGTATAATAGTCCCTGTCCTCGTTGGCCGTCTAAACCAAACCTCCGCATCTTTCATTTCTTTTCCAATCTACCCAACAACTGGAATTCTTCCACTTCGAAAGGGTTGTCATAGCCATTATGGTTCGAGAGAAGGCGGATCTTCAAATACTTTGCTTTGACGGGCTGGAAGGTGAACTCTTGATAGGGATTGTCGACCTGCATGGCGTTCTTGGTTGCAAATTTGCCAATGGATTGAAATGGACCATCAGGCGAAGTGTTAGAGACCAGCAATTCGAACTCCTTGAGGTTGCTTGTCCGTATTGCAGACACCAAGACTTTGAAACTACTGAAGGTTGCCGGCTGGTTATCCTTAAACGCCAATACGGCTTCCTCTGGAGTATGACCGCCAAGAACTTCGTAGTGGCCAGAGCCAATGATCGTTCTGGTCCAGTCTTTGCCAGTCGCAACGACGACCTTTCCGCCATTACTTGATCCGATAAGATTGATTACGGTTTCTGAGCCGGGCAAATCGCTCTTTGTGTTGGAGGGCGACTCAGTCGTGTTGGTGATCACGCTTTGCGAGGTAGCCAGAGATTGCGGGTGTTTCTCTTGAGAGAGCGCCGCAATGAGCCCCGCTATTGCAGTAATGATAGCCGCGACGCCCGTTAAGACGCCAGGTAGCGTTTGCCAAAATCCTTTTGGCTTTTCTTGCTCAGCCATGAGCTTTCTAGTCGGGTTGCGCCTCACTCGCGGCTTTACTGCATCCCAATTAACTGTACATCTCGCCTCAACGATTGGAAACGGAAACCGCGAATCCTTGAGCACTATCTACTCATACGCCAGTACGTGTCAAGTCTTTCCTTGTTGATTAGTCAGGGACGCTAAGAGCACAGCGGCAGCGGGCAGCATTGTTGAGTTGACGACGACCCTAACTCCAGTATGATGACGACCAAATCAGGCAGGGTTAATCACGATGCTCTTGTATTTCCGAGTGTCGTGATGATGAACGCGAGACACGCCCAGCCTATGGAGGAAATCAATGGAACGTCCGTTACGCTTCGGTATTTTTATGGCTCCCTTTCATCCTGCCGGGCAAAACCCAACGCTCGCACTGGAGCGCGATCTTGAATTGATCGTTCGCCTTGACGAACTCGGCTACGATGAAGCCTGGATCGGTGAGCATCACTCCGCCGGCTTGGAGATCATTGCTTCTCCCGAAGTCGTCATCGCAGTAGCCGCCCAACGGACGCGCCACATTCGTCTGGGAACTGGAGTCAGCTCTCTTCCCTATCATCATCCCCTCATATTGGCCGATCGCATCGTGCTGCTTGATCATCTCACTCGTGGGCGGGTCATGTTCGGCGTCGGGCCTGGCGCCTTACCGTCGGATGCTCACATGATGGGTATCGATCCTGCATCCCAACGTGAACGCATGGAACAATCGCTGGGAGCGATTATGGCGCTGCTCACCTCCGATGAGCCGGTTTCTATCCAAACCGATTGGTTTACTCTACGTGAAGCCCGTCTGCAACTGCGACCCTATACTTACCCGCATTTTGAGATCGCTGTAGCCGCAACGGTTTCTCCAGCAGGGCCGCGCACCGCTGGCCGCTACGGGGCGGGACTTCTCTCTCTCGGCGCTACCAGCATGGGCGGGTTTGCGGTGTTAGGCGACCATTGGAAAATTTGGAATGACCAAGCGCAAAATTTTGGCCATCAAGTCAACCGCTCAACCTGGCGATTAGTGGGCGCCATGCACGTGGCTCCGACTCGCAAACAAGCCTTCGAGGAAGTCGAATACGGTATTCATCAGTGGATTGATTACTTTCGCAATGTCGTCGCCCTGCCCCTTGCGCCCGAAGAGTCCGATCCTCGCAAATGGCCGCAAGCTCTGGTCGATTCCGGCACGGTTGTCATCGGAACCCCGGATGATGCAGCAGCACAGCTTGAACGATTGAAAAAACAGTCCGGCGGGTTTGGTTGCTTCCTGATTATGGCGAACGACTGGGTCGAACGGCAAGCCTCTTTGGCGTCCTATGAACTCCTCGCGAAAGAAGTGTTCCCTCGCTTTCAAGGCTCCGCTGACCTGGCAGTCAATTCCAGAGAATGGTGCCGCACTGATCACGATCGTCTCATCGGCGGCGCCATGAATGCAGTGCTCAAAGAAATTGATCGGTACGAGAAAGAGACCGGCTATCGGATTGCCGTTGCCGGTCCGCCTCAGAGTCAAGGGTAGAACGACAGCTAATACCAAATCCTCTTTGAAAGTAGCATTTTAGACTGCAGACAAGGCGCTTAAGCGCCTTGTCCATGCCTGGGAAGAGATACAATCATTGAAGAGGATTTGGTCAGTACTTGTACTGTTCTCTCAAAGACTGCACTCCTTCACCTGAACCATTGACACTGTGCATTGCCTCTACTAGCATGCGCTCGCGTACTTGGTGGACGCGAACTGTCAATATCATTCAGTAGGAGGGGTAGTTATGGCAAATGGAACAGCGAAACGGATGTGGGCGCTGCCGAACGCAGAGTTGACGGTGCCGCAGAGCCTGTTGATGCACGGGGCTCCGAATGACCTCATCACCGTACCGTGTCCAGCCTATTTGATCGAACACCAGAAGGGTCTTGTCTTGTTCGATACCGGCTGCCATCCGAAAGTGTCGGACGATCCCATGTACTGGGGACCCATTGGCGCTGCCCTGCAATGTAAATATCCCAAGGAAATGTTACTGGACCGGCAAGTTCAGGGACTCGGCTACAAAATGGATGATGTAAAGTATGTGGTGATTTCCCACCTTCACCTCGACCATACCGGCTATATGCACGCCTTCCCCAATGCGAAGTTCCTCATCATGGCCAACGAACTGCGCTACGCCTACTGGCCGGACCCAGACCGACGGGGTGTTTTCATTTTTGACGACATCGTACCGACCCGAAATTTCAACTGGATCGAACTCGACAGCGATCTTGATATGTTCGACGACGGTAGTCTTACCATGTTGAAAACTCCAGGTCACACTCCTGGTGAGTGTTCCTTGTATGTCCGCTTACCAAACCGCAAGATCCTCTTGGTCGGCGACACAATTCATCTGCGCGCCCAAATTGAAACCGGCGCTACTATGCCACTGGATACCGATCCGACACAAGCAGCCCTGTCAATCCAACGGGTCAAGGCCCTTCGCGATCTGCACGAAGCCACCGTCTGGATCAGCCATGATCCAGAAGACTGGGCGGAACTACCTCACGCCCCAACCCCCATCGAGTAAACGAAGAGGCGACTATGCCTATCTACGAATACTATTGTTTGTCGTGTGACTACACGTTTGAGCTGCTGACGTCGCTAAGTGAGTCTACGAAGAAGAAACCGTGCCCCGAGTGCGGCCATAAAGCCCCGCGCACGGTTTCTGCATTCGCTATTGCTTCAGGCGGCAATGGTCACCACGAAGGAGAAACGTCGGTCGTCGCCAAACAGCTGCAAGATCCGCGACCGCTGTGCATGAAATACCCGCAGGTGCCGCTTTCTTGTCACATGGACGAACCGTCGCTCAAACGGTTCGTGGCCCACAAGCAAGGACGAGGCGCTGAATACGATGACAAGATGGCGGCCAAAGCAGAGCTGCGAAAACAACGAGGCATCCCTGAACCAGTCGTCGCCGCTCCTTCTCATGGGCATGACCACCACCACTTCCGTCGGCACGCAGCCTCGCAAACGGCAACGCCGAAGAACGAGCATGGACATGACCATGGCCACGGGCATGATCACGGGCATACGCATGGGAACGGGCATGCACACGGGCAAAGTCAAACAAAAGGGAAATCTCACGCGCATGGTCACGGCTCCCACGCGCACTAACGAGTTGGGAACTCGTGATGCGATAAGCGCCAGCCAATCGCAGTGCTGACCAACGTAACAGAGCTGGGGGCGTACAGTCGTGCGCCCCTAAAATTTTTCAGGACGAAAAAATGAAAGGTGTTCAAGGCTTTGTTGGTCTTGGGCTTCTAGGCGTATGGCTGCTCTCTCAGTCCAGTTGCTTTTATTACGCAGGGGCCGAGACGTATCGTGTTCGACGCACGACTGGTAAGGGGTTTTTCTATGCTGTGGAACGTCATGGCCACTGGGATACGGATGGTCCGCCTCCTCAAGTCGGGGACATTACCGATCGCCCTCTCTACCGCAGACTCAATCAAGCCTCGACGGTTTCCACCCAAGGCTCCTCTACCGAATATGAAGTGAGTGATATGTATCCTCTCGGACGTTACCTCATCACATCAATTCGCGAGATCGGCGCGACGCGTGAAGGACGAGACACGGTCCACTATTACGAGGTGGAACTGGAAAGCGGCAACGGTAGGGTCAATTAAAGCCTCATTAGTCCATTATTGTGAAGTTGAGTTTACCTTGAGTAAATGCGATGAAGTTTAGTGAACTTGTCAGACTACTAGAAGAAAACGGCTTCCGCTTGGTCAAAGAAAAAGGCTCTATTCGTTACTATGCAAAACCCGGCGTACAGTCATTAATTCGAGTCGATTACCATGGAGCGAAAGAAGTACCGACAGGAACGTGCAATGCTATTTTGAAAACTGCAGGGCTAAAGGGAAAATCCTCATGATTGATCTACAATACTCTCTCATTATCGAAGCTACGGAAGACCCAAACTTCTTTGGATTCTACTCGCCCGATCTAGAAGGGTTTACTGGCATTGGACACTCCATAGAAGACTGTTTGTACAAAGCAAGATGGGGTATGGAGGAACACGTTACTACCCTGAGAGAACTGGGCAAGCCGGTTCCCAGCGACAATCCCAACCCAACAATTCTTATTCACAACGAAAAGCGACTTGAAGCAGCGGCTTAAGGCAAAGGAGGAGAAACAAATGGCAGAAGTTCCGAATTTCCCCCGTCCGCTCCCGGATTTCGATGCCCAAGAATTTTGGGACGGTTGTAATCACGATGAACTACGCATGCAACGCTGTGCGGATTGCAAGAAATTTCGCTGGCTGCCGCGCCCCATGTGCCCGTCCTGCAATTCCCTGAATCGAGAATGGGTCAAAGTCAGCGGTAAAGGCAAAGTCTTCTCATGGACGATCATCACTCATCCGAACCATCCCGCCGCCGTAGAAAAAGTGCCGTACAACGTAGCGCAGGTCCAACTGGATGAAGATCCGAATCTCATCCTGGTTACGAATCTTGTCAACATCAAAAACGAGGACATTCGCGTGGACCTGCCGGTCCAGGTGGTGTTTGAAGAGCATGAGCCTGGCGTGAAATTGGCGAAGTTTAAACCCATATAAAATTAACACCATAGAGCCGTGCGGCGGGCGTCTACAAAGGAGAGATTATGAAACTCGGACTCGAGGGCAAAGTGGCGATTGTCACCGGCGGCAGCAAAGGCATTGGCCAGGCTACAGCGCTAGGCTTTCTTGCCGAGGGCGCCTCAGTCTTGGTCTGCGCCAGAGGGAAAGAAGCGCTTGAAGAGACCGTGCGTCTCGCCGGGAAACAAGGCGAAGGCCATATCGTTGGCATGCAGGCCGATCTCACAGAAGGTGATGCTATCAAAGCAGTCGTGGCCAAATGTCGCGACACGTTTGGTCGCGTCGATATCTTGATCAACAATGCTGGTAGTGCTCGCCCGGGAGATTTTCTCACGCTGCCGGATGATGCGTGGACCGACGATTGGACGCTTAAGTTCTTTGGCTACGTGCGCATGGCGCGTGAAGTGCTCCCCCTTATGCAGCAGCAGGGGAACGGAGTGATCATCAACGTTATCGGCACAGGCGCTCTCAAGCCGATGGGCAGTTATATGATCGGCGGCGCCGCCAATGCCGCGCTCAACAATTTTACCAAAGCGCTAGCCGATGAAGCCGCAAAACGCGGCGTACGCGTCGTGGGTGTAAACCCTGGTCCAATTCTTACCGAACGTCTGGAGAAATTCCTCTCGACCTTTGGCTCAGGCAATAGTCGAGAAGAGGTGCTTAAAAAAATGACCCCGCTCGGACGTGTAGGCAAGTCGGAAGAAGTTGCGGACCTCTTGCTGTTCCTTTCCTCCGAGCGCGCCGCATTCATCCACGGCGCCAATATCACGATCGATGGCGGCGCGAACCCCGGTCTCATGGGGTAACACACCCAGACAGTCTTTCAGTCGCCCAATCTAACAGTCTGTCGGTCTTGCATTCTAAAAACAGGGCAGTCTCGGGATGATGGAAAATGGCAACGATTCGACGCTTGGAAGATCTTCAAGCCTGGCAAAAAGCACGAGAATTGGTGCGCGCCATTTACCAAGCCTGTATGCGAAGCGGGTTGAGCAAAGATTTTGGTCTCAAAGATCAACTCTGTCGTGCGGCAGTTTCATCAATGAGCAATGTTGCCGAAGGCTTTGCCAGAATTAGCGACCGCGAGTTCTCCCACTTCTTAAATATCGCCAAAGCCTCAGCGGTCGAAGTGCAGTCGCTCCTCTACGTCGCTTTGGACGTTGGGTACATTGACCAAAATGAATTCGAGAAACTTTACAGACTAGGCAATGAAACTGTTGCGCTCATTGGCGGCTTCCGCACCTATTTATAAAAACGCCCGTCAAACCAGACCGATAGACTGCCCGACTGATAGACTGAGCAACTGTCTGACTGAGTGACCGTCGGACTGATAGACTGAGCGACTGTCCGACTGATAAACTGTCCGCATGTCTCAAATTCCAACGAATCCTTCATTCCTCAAGCAAATGCTGAGCGCCTTTATCGCCCGTCGCCTCCCGGTCATCGCCGAAATGTCACAGCGCTCAATTGATCGGGACTTCAGCTATTCGAGAGACTGGGGCCGTTGACGTGCCAGGCGTGCTCTATATCGTCGCGACGCCAATCGGGAATCTCGAAGACATTACCTTGCGAGCATTGCGCATTCTTAAAGAAGTTGACCTGATTGCCGCCGAAGACACGCGCCACACGAAAAAACTCCTCACGCATTACCAGATCAATACTCCACTTACGAGTTATTACGACCATATCGAAACCGAAAAAGCGCCGGCGCTCATTGCCCAACTCCAAGCCGGCCAGAACATAGCGCTGGTGAGCGATGCAGGGACGCCAGCGATCGCCGACCCAGGTTACCGTTTAGTCAAAGGCGCTGCAGAAGCCGGGATTGCCATCGTTCCCGTTCCGGGTCCCTCAACAGTCACGGCGTTGCTCAGTGTCAGCGGTCTGCCCACAGATCAGTTCGCCTTTGAAGGGTTTTTGCCGGCAAAGCCTCCACAGCGCAAAAAACTCTTGCAACAGTTGAAACGAGAAGAGCGCACCCTGCTCTTCTTCGAGTCGCCGTATCGACTGCACGAAACCCTTGCGGATATTGAATCGATCTTTGGAGATCGTCCACTCGTTCTTGGTCGTGAGCTCACAAAAATGTTTGAAGAAGTCCTTCGCGGAACAGTGACAGAACTTCGCGCTCAACTGCAGGAGCGCGAGATCAAAGGCGAAGTTGCCTTGTTAGTCGCTGGGGCCCGCGATTCAGACACGGACGAGGATGCGCCTCCGCTTCAGGAAGAGATCCAACAACTCCTGAGCCAAGGATTCTCATTAAAAGAGATCGCCCACGGTCTCAGTGAACGCAGAGGCATAGCAAAACGAGAGATTTATGCGCTGGGAATCCAACTGAAAGGACAGACCTCCGAATGACACGAATCACTGTCTTCGCTTTAGGTTTTCTGCTGATCGTCAGCCCTACCCTGGCTCTGGATGAGGCGCAGCCAAGTTTCCATATCCGCAACATTCATCACATCTTACTGACAGTGAAAAACTTAGACGCCTCTACCCATTTCTACCAAGACGTGTTGGGCTTGACGCTCGATAAACGCTTCAAGACTTTTGCTATTTTGCATGCCGGCAGTATCGGCGTCTTTCTCAGCACCGTACCGTGGGCATTTGACAAGCAAGAAGCCCAGAAAGGCGCGGGCATCTTTCCGCATTTTGAAGTTGACAATATGGACGCACTAGTTGCTGCTCTCAAAAAAAACAACATCACGATCTTGCAAGAGCCCAAATCGTACTCATGGGGCAAGGAATGTTTCGCTCGCGACCCCGACGGGTATCAGTGGAGTTTTGTTGAATTACCGCCGGAGCAACGTTGAGGAGGATGATATGCCAAAGAAGCAAACGCCTTCACTCGGTCACCTTATGGGATTGCTGTTCAGGGCGCATCCCTGGCACGGCGTTCCGATCGGTCAAGACGCCCCGCGAGTTGTGACGACCTACATCGAAATCGTGCCCACGGATTCAGTCAAATATGAACTAGATAAGGGCTCTGGACTGCTCAAGGTTGATCGCCCTCAACGCTACTCGAACGTGTGCCCTACCCTTTATGGCTTTATCCCGCAGACCCTGTGCTCCGAGCGGGTCGGGAACTTTTGCGCAGAAAAGACGCAACGGACAGGAATCGAGGGCGACGGTGATCCGCTGGATATCTGTATTCTGGCCGAGAAAGCTATTCCGCGCGGCGATATCCTGCTGCAAGCCATTCCCATCGGCGGGTTGCGCATGATCGACAGAAATCAGGCCGACGACAAAATCATCGCCGTCATGCAGGATGACGCGGTATATGGCGGGTTGCGAGAGATCACGGATTGTTCCCCCACCTTGATTGAACGGCTCAAGCACTACTTTCTCACCTACAAGGATGCGCCGGGTGCGCTGGATCGCCGTTGCGAGATCACACACGTGTATGAGAGTCACGAAGCGTATGAGGTCATCGAGCACAGCCGCGAGGACTATACCGAGCAGTTCGGCGATCCGGAAGGACACTTTGCGGCTTTGTTAGGAAGGTAATTAAGGAGGACTGAACAATGGCGCGACTTGGCGTAGCACTCGGAGGCGGCGGCCTCTCTCCAACGGAAATTGTAGATTGTGTTAAGCTAGCAGAAGAATTGGGCTATGAATCGGCCTGGGTCGTCGAAGGGCACGGCGGCGACCAGTTTTCTATTTTGACCGCTTGTGCGGTCCAGACCAAGAAAATTCTTCTCGGAACCGCGATCAGCAGCGTGTTCGTGCGTAGCGCGCCTACGATTGCGATGGCTGCGGCCTGTGTCGATTATTTTTCCAATCAGCGCTTCATCCTCGGGCTCGGTTCCAGTCATAAAGTGCAGGTTGAGCCGGAACATGGTCTCACCTACGCCAAACCGGTGCAGCGACTCAAAGAAACCGTCGCTGTCGTTCGTACTCTGGTTAGGGACGGCGCGGCCTCGTATCAAGGAGAAACAATTAAGCTCGAACGCTTTGATCTGTGGTTCACGCCGATCCGTCGAGAACTGCCCATTTACGTCTCAGCGGTTTTTCCGCAAATGTTAGAGGTTAGCGGCGAAATCGCGCAGGGCGTGATCATGGTGTGGAGCAATCAAGACTCCGGTCGCAAAGCTGCTGAACATGTCGCTGCTGGCGCGCGCCGAGCGGAACGCGATCCAAAAGAGATTGACATTGTCTCTCTCTTATCGTGCAGCATGTCAGAGGATCGGCAAGAAGCGTTCGAGCGTTTACGTCCAGGCGCGGCGTTTTACGCCGGGTTTTTCCCTCGTTACAATCGTTTGATGGCGGAAAGTGGTTTTCCTGATGCAGCCCAAGCCATTCGCACGGCATGGCAAAAGGGAGATCGCGAAGGCGCGGCAAAACTCGTTCCCGACGAACTCATTGAAACGCTTGGGGTTGCGGGCACGCCGACCCAATGCCGCGAGCGCATCGAAGCCTATCGGCAATCCGGCATTGCGCTACCAATCATCTTTCCAATCGGCAGCGGCGCTAACGCCAAGCAACAAGTGATGAATACGATAGCAGCGTGTAAACCGTAATCATGCAGTGGTCGGTCCCTTAGGAATTTTACGATTGTGAGATTAGTAACTTGTTGCTATTAGTAGGAGGATGTTGCTGTTAATAAGAATACTGAAAGCGGGCTATCATTAAGTTAGGATTTAATTTTTTACGATTTACTCAAACTCAACGAGGACAGAACACCGCTATGGCGAGGAAGACTCAACCTCCCCCACCACAACCAGCCGATCTCAGTCCAGCACAGATAAAGGCTGCATTACCAAAACTCCTGCGCCGAGTTGAGGAACTCAAAAGTGTCGATGTTTCCCAAGTCCAAAAACAAGGCGACCCGACTCTTAACGCCCTTGAGCATAAGATAGATGCAACCCTCATCGAGATTTTTGGAAACGACACGGTCGAATATCAACGTTACAAGGTGTACTCCCTGGATGCGGCACCGATGTATATTGGGTCTCCCTCTTCACTGCGAGAGATTCGCGAGGGCTACCAACACGGGATTGAGTGTGCTTTAACAAACCTCCAAACAATTATTGACTTGTTTCATGAGAAACTAGCCGATCTTGGTGAGACTCCGGCAGGTCGAGCAATCAAAGCCTTCTCCGAGACAGCTTTGCATTCGGAAGTCGAACGAGCGGTTACGAAATTATTCAAAGATGGCCATTATGCAAATGCAGTCGAAGATGCCTGCAAGGTATTAGATGGCCTTGTGAAGCTTCGAAGTGGAATATTGGACCAAAGCGGTACTGAGTTGATGCTTAGGGTATTCAGTCCAAAGAATCCTGTGCTTCGGTTCAATTCGCTACAGACAGAAACTGATCGCAGTGAACAGCAAGGAATGATGCATCTTTTTGCAGGTGCTATGTTAGCCTTCCGCAATCCGAGAGCGCACGAAATAACTCAGGACCATCAAGAACAGGCACTAGAGATCATTACCTTTCTCAGTCTGTTAGCCAAGCTTCTTGATAATGCTGAACGTATATAAAAATGAAGAGATTGTGTCGTTGAGGGATTGAGTCATTTTTTGCAAAAAAACAGACAAGCGGCAATGATCCGTAGGAGAACAAGGATGGCTACATTAGAACCCTCATTTGAAGAGGTGCTGAGTCTCGCAAAACGGCTTCCACCTCGACAAAAGTTACAATTGATCGAGGCGATCGTACCTGATCTTGCGGCGCCGTTAGCCGCAGCGGAAGAAAAAACACAACCTTTACGGTCTCTCTATGGATTATGGAAAGACCTCGGCGTCGATCTGAGCGCAGAAGATATTGATGCTGCGCGCCGCGACCTGTGGGGAACGTTTCCGCGAGAAGATGTATGACCCCAAGCGCCGTTAGTGATACCCATGCGGCGATTTGGTACTTAAACGCCGACCCGCGACTGAGCAGTCGCGCAAAAGCGTTCATTGACGAAGCTGGGGTGCAAGGACAACCCGTCCTCATTTCCATCATTACGCTTGTCGAAGTGGTCTACTTGCAAGAAAAGAGCAAGATCCCCTCTGGTACGCTCGCACGCCTGGAAGAGGCATTGCGAACGCAGGATGCAGTTTTACGTGTCGCCGACCTTACGCTGAGCGTTGCTCTAGCTGTTGGCCGTGTACTGCGAGACGAAGTTCCGGATATGCCCGATCGCATTATTGCAGCAACCGCCTTGTACTTTGGAGTGCCAGTCATAAGCCGAGATGGCAAAATCAAAACCTCTGCAGTAAACACCATTTGGTAGTTCCGCTGGCCGGGCTCCTGACCGCACCTCATGTTGAGTCTCACTCTTGCGAGGAAAATTCGATCAAGGTAGGCTCAAACAAAAATACATAAGAAATATATTCCAGCACTCTGACCGAGCAGGCTATAGGCGAGGACAAAGTGAAAGTTTATCTCGACAACGTTATTGCTTCGGCTCGGGTTCGAGACGACCTCGCGTCAGTCGAGGAACGCAGGGCACTCAAGCTTATCCAAGAACACAGTAACTTTCGAAAGCTGGAGATTGTCACTTCACGCGAGTCGTGGCGGGAACAAGAACGCACCAGAAACGCGGAGGTGCGAGAAGAACTACACGCCTCACGTGACAAAACACCGGTCGTAGTGCACGACCATAAGGTATTGGGTTTCAACAGCGTTGATCTTGGGTACCGAGGCTTCATCTCATCGCCATTGGTCACCGATATCGTCGATGACGCTATGTTCGGCAGACTACAAACTGCGGGCCTGAAGAGCGCAGATGCTCGCCACTTGATGTACGCATTATGTAACGACTGTATCTGCTTTGTCACTACCGATCCAGACTTTCTCGACCGGCGTACAGTAATTCAGACTGCCTATCCCAAGATCCGCATCGTGAAGCCTTCAGAACTATTACTGGAGATGGACACTTTGTAATAACCGCCGCTGATCGCCAGCTAGCCTGGCACTCCACCGCATTGCCGATCAGTTGCGGTTCTGACTGAAGCCGAAAGGCCACGTTAGGATATGGGGATCAAGCCTTGCAATCGCATATAACCGCTACCAGGCCGAAGAAGCCGATGGCAAAGAAACCATCTTCGGATGTAGTGCCTTAACCCTTTGCTCCCCTCGCCCGTCATGGTACGCTCTTCCTCATCACACAGGAGAGTTGGCATGCTCACGAAAACAGTCGATGTGCAAGAGGCCCAAACGAATCTACAAGAACTCCTTTCTTTGGTGCGCGAAGGCGCCGAAGTTATTCTGACAGAAGGTATGACACCAATTGCCCGTTTGGCTCCTATCGCGCTGTCTCCTACACCGCGTGTTGCAGGACTGCATCCCGGATCAATCTGGACTAGTGAAGATTTTGATGAACCGTTACCGGAAGAATTCTGGACGGAAACGGCGTGAAACTGTTGCTAGACACGCATACTTTTATCTGGTGGGACAGTGAACCAGCCAAGCTCTCATCACAGGCCATAATCCTGTGTCAAGATCAACAGAATTCTTTGATGCTGAGTGTCGCAAGCGTGTGGGAGATGCAGATTAAGCTACAGCTGAGGAAGCTCAAACTCACCCTTCCTTTGGCGGAACTGCTCGAAAGTCAGCAACAGATGAACCACCTCGAAATCTTACCAGTGCTGCTGTCCCATGTATTGGCCTTGCAACACCTTCCGACGCATCATAAGGATCCGTTTGACCGTCTCCTAATTGCGCAGGCAAACACTGAAGACGTAGTCATAGTCAGTAACGATCCAATGTTTCCGAAGTACACAGATAAGGTGGTGTGGTGAAGCTCTTTCACAACTTGGTAGACCCGCCTGACGGAGTATTGTGAAGGGGCATTAAGGAGCATGCACTTATGTCAGGTCGCACGATTACGATGACGCTTCCTGAGGTCCTCTATGAGCGCGTGAAGCTTACCGCGGAAGCATCGGCGCGCTCGGTGGAAGAAGTCTGCGCTCAATCGATCGCGCTCTCTTTGCCGGAGTTAGAAGCGGACTTACCACCAGAGGTTCAATCCCATCTCGCCGCACTCTCGATGCTCGGCGATGCCGAGTTGGAAAATATTGCTCATAGTCACCTCGCTGCAAAGCACCAAGAAGAACTGGAAACTCTGGCTGAAGTACAAAAGCAGCGTCCCCTTACTGCTGCAGAAGAATCATCGTTGGCTCAACTGACGGTGGAAGCACAACACCTGATGCTTTGTAAGGCCGAAGCATATCGCCTGCTCGCTCGACGCGGGCGTGCAGTCTTTTCCTCATCATCTGCGTCACTCGACTGATTCCATGCCAGTCTCCTCCGCGTTACGGGCTCTCCTTGTTGGACGAGACTTGCGGCGCCGCGCCTATTGTCTCACCACAAAGGCACTGCAAATGAACAACCCAACAGTAGTGCGAGCACGGAGCCGTTGGGTGAGTGCGGGATGGCATCCCCCTACCCTATAAGTAAGTCGCCGAAGGGGGCATTAGAGTCAGATCTTGCAATCACATGTTTTGGGGACTTGGAGATTAACAGTTGTTGACGAATTTCGCGCAAGCGTTGCAATAGAAAAGCGGTGCGCGAGCGCACCCTACACGATCACAATTGCAGTCAATGTAGCCTGGCTGAAGAGAAACAGAATTCCGGAGAAAAAAGGCTGTCACCAGTTTCCACCATGTTCCATCCGGGTTACTATTTCACCTCTATCAACGGTAGCCTAATCAGGCTCTCATAGTTGTGTAATAAGGCAAATCTGAAACGGTCATGTTGACAGCGCCCCGGATCATTTTTAGGCTGGCAACCTGATGAGGACGAAGATATGGCCACACCTATAGTAAAGCTGGAGTCGGGCGAACAAGATTACCATGCCTGGCTTGTCGAACAAGCTGCACACCTGCGAGCACGTCGATTTGAGAAGCTGGACAGTGAGGCGATTGCCGAGGAGTTGGAGGACATGGGTCGAAGTGAGCGGCGAGCGATCGAAAGTCACCTCAAAAATCTTTTGTTGCACTTGCTGAAATGGTCCAGACAAGCAAAACGTCGCTCCGGGAGTTGGCGTGACACTATCGATACTGCCCGTGATGCAATTGTCGATCTGTTGGAAGACAGTCCAAGCTTGCGACCCCAGCTCTCAGAATTTATCGAACGACAGTACCCTCGTGCTCGCCGGAGCGCGGCGAATCAGACTGGTCTTGCTGAAGCAAAGTTCCCTCCCGCCTGTCCGTTTATTTTTGCGCAAATCTTTGATCACGAATTTTTTCCGGAAATGGAAAAAGAATAGCACTGGAGAACAGCGAATGGTTACCTTCGCCGACTACGCTACGAAATATCAGCATATCCGCATGGAGCGTCGCGATGGCATTTTGCAGTTGACGCTGCACAGCAATGGTGAGACCCTCCGTTGGGGCGCAGGTCCACACGAGGAACTTGGCTTTGCCTTTCGCGACATCGGCAGCGACCCCGAGAATCGAGTCATCATCCTCACCGGCACAGGCCATGCCTTTATTGAAGAGGTTGACTCCGGTAACGTAGGGCAGCGGCTGCCCGCCACGAAGATCACTCCAAGAGTGTGGGACCATATTTACTGGGACGCGAAACAGCTCCTCATGAATCTCCTAGACATCGAGGTTCCGATGATCGCCGCCGTCAATGGTCCGGTCTTCATCCACGCTGAACTGGCCGTGCTCTGTGACATTGTACTCTCGGCGGATCACGCCGTGTTTCAAGACGCGCCCCATTTTCCCAACGGACTTGTGCCCGGTGATGGCGTTCATGTCGTCTGGCCCCTAGTGTTGGGCATTAATCGTGGTCGCTATTTCCTCCTCACTGGACAGAAATTAGCGGCGCAAGAGGCGCTGGAATTAGGAGTGGTCAATGAAGTCCTCCCTCCGGAACGGTTACTACCCCGCGCCTGGGAATTAGCAGAACAGCTCAACAAACAATCGTCGCTTACTTTGCGCTATGCCCGGGTGGCTCTCACGCAACGGTTGAAGCGGCTCATGCTGGACAATTTGGGATATGGACTCGCGTTGCAGGGACTTGGAGCAAATGACTATTGGCCTCAGTAAAAAGATCACACTCAGGATTGTTCCCGATCTGTTTCATCCTACTCTTGTTCTTGGACATCGGCGGGAGATAGCGTTTATGGGGAAAGGAAACAGGCATGCGCGCACTCGTCTTTGACGCCTATGGAACGCTCTTCGATGTGGCCTCGATCGTCTCCGTGTGTAGAACGGTCACGCCGACACCTGAACCATTCACAGCGCTCTGGCGCGCCAAGCAGTTGGAGTACGCCTTTCTGCGCACTATCATGCATCGCTATCAGGATTTTTGGCGAATCACCGAAGATGCGTTGCACTATTCCCTCAAACGGCACGACGTCACCGTCACAGCTGAACAGGAACACCAGCTCCTGGAGGCCTGGCTCCATCTGCAACCGTTTCCCGAAGTACCGGATACGTTGCAACGCCTGCAGGCATTCCCGCGTCTGATTTTATCGAACGGCAGCCCAACCATGCTCACCCAACTTCTTGTGAACACAAGGCTTCAAGCTGAGTTTGACGCGGTGCTCAGTGTAGACGCCGTACGCTGCTACAAACCGGCTCCCCAAGTCTACGAGTTGGCGGTGCGACAGCTCGGTTGTACGCCGCGCGAAATCATCTTTCTATCTGCAAATGGATTCGATGTTGTCGGAGCGAAAGCTTTTGGCTTCACTGTCTGTCAGGTGAATCGCACCGGGGCTCCGCTTGATGAGCTCGGAGTTATACCCGACGCCACGCTCAACACGTTGGCGGAACTTCCTAGCATATTAACTACGTTGTCCTAAAAGAAACAAAAATAAGGAGGAGCAGATGGCCTCAGTTACAACGCAAACAGATTCCCCCCGCAACTCTTGGCGTCAGACGACGCCTGGACATCCACAGTGGGCGCGCACAGCTCGCGCTGGTGATCCCGACAAGTATTTCATGGTCTCAGTCGATACGCACGGGATCGAACCGATCGACTTTCTCTCGGCGCGAATCGAAAAGCAATATCTTGATCGTATCCCGCGCATCAAAGTTGATGAAGACGGCGCGCAGTGGCTCATCTCTGAAGGTATGCAACCCAGCCTCGTGCTGCCGGGGCGCGATGTGGTGAAACACTTGATCGAACGTGAGGCCTACGAAGAACCTGACTTCTTTCAACCCTACACTGGCCGCATGGAGCCCGAGGATCGGCTTCGTTATCGAGCTGGCGCGGACTTGCAACAGCGCGTACACGACGCCGAGGCCGACGGTGTAGATGCAGAAATTATCTTCCCGAACAAAGGTCTGCTCTGTTTCGCCACCCCGGACCCCGTCTTTCAACAAGCCATGTTCCGTGTGTGGAACCGCTGGGCCAGGGAAAATTTCGCCGCCTATTGGGATCGCTTCATGCCAATGGCGGTCATTGCCCCCGGCGATCTTGCGGGCGCGATGGCGGAAGTCAAATGGGCGGCGGAGCAAGGCTTCAAAGGGTTGTCTCTCCCAAACAAACCGATCTTTGGCCCAATGAAACCAGGAGAACTCCAGTACAACGACAAACATTTTGATCCGCTGTGGTCATTGATTGCCGAAGTAGATCTGCCGATGACTTTCCACGTTTCTACAGGACGCGATCCACGCGGCGTTACAGGGCTTGGCGGCGCGGTCATTAACTACGTCTGCCATTCCATGCCTACAGTGATGGAGCCGCTGGTCAATCTGATCAGCTCGGGCGTGTTTGAGCGTCATCCGACGTTAAAAGCAGGTTCAATCGAAGGCGGCATCGGCTGGGTGCCATGGATGATCGAAGCGATGGATTATTCGTTCCAGGCTCATCACATGTGGGTGCGCCCCGTCATGCCGGAACTGCCGAGTTTCTACTATCGTCGTAATTGCTTCTCCGCATTTATGGAAGATCATGTGACCTTGCCTCGCGCTGAAGAGCTTGTCATCGTAGACAACCTCATGTGGTCGAATGACTATCCCCATCATGAAGGAAGCTGGCCGCACTCGGCGGAAAGTATTGAACGACAGATGGGCTGCTTGTCAGAAACAAGTCGAGCCAAGGTCTTGGGTCTCAATGCGGCGCGGGTGTTTAAGTTGCAGGCTCCTATGAAGTAGGGGTAAGATGAAGCTTATCAATAGCGTGGAGTAAGACACTTTTATTGGACCTAACTGCCCGTTCGGAACATGGGAGACAACCAAGGGTGCTGATAGCGGTGTTAGCTTTTCTACTTATTGTAGTCACCTTACTGTTGCTCTATTTGCTATCTCAGAACGTCTCTCTGAAATCTACAATTGAAACTCGCGCAAGCGAACAATTTAGACAATGGCGAGAAAAGGAACTGCAAGGTCTTCAACAACAATACGAACAAATCGCCCAAAGAGAAGCCGATATCCGTTTGAGCCAATGGAAACAAGAAAGCACCGAAACCATTCGTAAAGAGGCAATTGAGAAAAGTCGAGTAGTAACTCTCGGGAAAGTCACTGAACATGTTGTTCCCTTCTTTCCCGAGTTTCAACATAATCCCAAAGATGCGCGATTCCTCGGGGCGCCCGTAGATTTCATTGTATTTGATGGTCTTGATGCGGGGGAAGTACAGCAAATTACTTTTGTAGAAGTCAAAACAGGCTCTTCGTCTTTAACAAAAAGAGAACGTCAAATACGAGATGCGATTAATCGAAGATGTATAGCGTGGGAAGAACTTCGTATTGCTTCTACATCTTCTCAAGCCCCTCCGGGAACTCTGCAAACGAATCCCATAGAAGCGCTTTCCCATAACATATGCGCTCGATGTAAAAGAGAGAACCGTGAGAAGGCTGATTTTTGTGGTTACTGTAGGAATCAATTAGGATGAAGCATGGCGAGTGAGAGCTGGAGGTATTCTCACTCGCAGACGATTTTTTCAATTCTCCGGCTTGAGACTTCCCCGTCTTCTGCCTAGAGTTTACACATGGAAACGCTCATTGCCGCCTTACACGAACAGTTTGGGCCAGAACTCGTACGCACTCAGCCAGAACAACTTGCAGCATTTACTCGCGACGCCTTACGCCCGCATCGCGGCTTTGCCGAGATGCTCCAGTTAGAACAGCCGCCGCTGGCGATCGTGCAACCTCGCTCAACGGATGATGTTATTCGACTTGTCAATTTCGCCAAGAATCATTACGTGCCGCTGGTGCCCTACGGCGGCGGGAGCGGTCTCATGGGTGGAGCTCTCTCAATCCAGCCAAATATCGTCGTAGACATGAAGGGCATGAATCGGCTCTTGGAAATTGACAGACAAGGCATGACCGTACGCGTGCAAAGCGGCATGCGCTTGCGTGCATTAGGAGAACAGCTCGCGGAACAGGGGCTGCTCTTCGGGCATGATCCCTGGTCCATTTCTATCGCTACCGTTGGCGGTGTGATCGGCACGCATGGACTGGGGTATCTAGGCGGACGTTACGGCTCGGTTGGATCGCAAGTGCTCGGGTTAGAAGTCGTCCTCGGCACGGGTCAGGTGATCCATACTGCTCCATTACGGAAACGTTCCACGGGGCCTGATCTCACCCGCTTATTTATCGGCGCTGAAGGGACGCTCGGCATTGTCACCGAGGCAACCCTGCAGATCTTCCCCCAGCCACAGCAGCGCGCCTTGCTTGGTTTCACCTTTCCTGATTTCCCCACCGGATTTCGTGCGGTTGTCGCGATGCAGCAGCGCGGCGTCCAGCCAAC
>JACXTT010004023.1_pt1 | contig 22092 bp, 17 predicted proteins | sample 9270951 | NCBI WGS metagenome assembly JACXTT01 (sample SAMN15532306, study PRJNA645909) | rock metagenome | isolation source: weathered quartz diorite | place: Puerto Rico | collected 2017-06-21
CGTCAACTTCCTAAAAACCCCGGTTGCCCACTCTTCGGCGCGGGTTTAAAAAACGGGTTCGCCACGACCTTTGCCGAAACCGTGTGCCCCACGGCTTCCACGGTCAGTTCCATATTCCATGTTGTCCCCACCGCGGAGTGCTCTCGGTTCACGCACGCCAGCGCAATCATCTTCTTTAGCGTCGGTGACCATGTCGTCGACGTCGACTTCCCCACGTTCCGCCCGCCGCGGTACACCGGCACGGCCACGCGCGACGCCATCCCCGGCACCTGCGGTGCCATGCCGATCTTGTCGTATAGGGCTTCGACTTCGTTCCAATTGATCTCCAGCCCCACCAACGCGCGCTCCGCGCCCTTCTTCGCCTCTTCCGCCAGCGCCTCGCGTCCCACAAAACTTTCTTTTTTCAAATCCACCAGCTTCCCCAGCCCGATCTCCGCGGGGGAATATTTCTGTGACTCGATCAGCGCTTTCTTGCTCGAAATGTAATCTACCTCGATCAAGATCAATCCCGCCTCGATCCGCGCCACATCCAGCGCGATCATCCCCGCGGCGTGAACGTCAAACACTTTTCCTTTCGTCGCCAGCTCGTCCCACACCTTCACGGCGTCTTTCCACGGCATCCATACTTCAAATCCCAGGTCGCCCGTGTATCCCGTCCGCGAAATGTCCACCGGCACGCCCGCGATTTTCCCGTGCGTCACCCGGAAATATTTCAGGTTGGCGATATTCGCTTCGGCTACTGTGTGCAGCAGCCTCCCCGAGGTCGGTCCTTGCACCGCCAGCGCGGCAACTTCCTCGGAGATATCCTCAATCATGACTTCAAGCCCCAGCGCGTTTTGGTGGAACCACCGCAGGCTCGGGTCCGCCGCCGTCCACCGGTAGTCGTTCTCTCCCAGCCGCGTAATCGTTCCATCGTCGATCACTTTGCCCTCAGGGTCGCACCAGCAGCAGTAAATCACCTGGTCGACGGCCACTTTGTTGATGTCACGCGCGATTACGCGATTCACCAGCTTCGTGGCATCGCGCCCCGTCACCCGATATTTGAACAGCGGCGAAATGTCGATTAGCGCCGCCGAGTTCCGGATCGCGTTGTACTCGTGCTCGTGGTGCATCTCATACACGCTCACCGTGTAGTAGCCCGACCACTCCCGGTAGTTCAGGCTCTCGCACAGCGCCAATGTTCTTTCATGAAACGCCGTTCCGACGGGCATAGCCTCTCCTTTTAGAGTGCAGCCGCTGCAACTGATTATAGGTTTGCGTTGTGACGTGGGGCAAGGCGCTGACAGGGCCGCGTCGCTTGGCCCAATTGGACATCCGGGCTTTCAGGGCGACCAGTCGAAACGATCAATCTGGCACCGCGTAGTGCGAAAAAGCGTGCGGCTCTTGTAACAACTCTGCTTTTCGTCAGGGCTTGGCTTCAGCCATGCCGCAAATTCCGCAGAATCAGTGCGGCTTCAGCCGCTGAGGGTATGAGTTTGCAGTTCCCATACAGGCTCCTCAGCCCCCATAGTGTAGCCTTCTACCTGCCTGCTAGCCTGTGGTCTCGCGAGACGCTTTCTTCCGTCCCCCGAGGAACGGAATCAACATGGGAACCTTGAGCCGATACTGGCGATAGGCGTCGCCATGAAAACGCATAAGGTCGCGTTCTTCGAACGTAATTGCCAGAAGGATGTAGCCTGTCGTAGCCACTGAGAATAGCAGATGCCCTGCGGTCATCCGCGGCGCTGACCAAAAGGCGATGAGAAAACCCAGGTATAGGGGATGCCGGGTGTACTTATAGAGAGCAGGCGTGCGAAACGCCGGCGCTTTATGTTCGCTGCTGCGGAAGTAGTTCCAAACCTGTGCGAGGCCGAACAGTTCGAAGTGATTGATCAAAAAGGTGCTGAGCAGCAAGACCCCCCAGCCAATCCAGAAGGTGACGCTCAGTAACGTGCCTGCGAAAGTGCCTTGCACGTCCCATATAACGTTAGGAATGGACCGCCACTGCCAGAATAAAACGATAAGCACGACGCTGGCCGCCACGACATATGTACTACGTTCGACGGCCAAGGGCACCAGCTTGGTCCACTGTTTTTTGAACCACGGTCTCGCCATCACGCTGTGTTGCACCGCGAAAAGCAGCAGCAGCACCGCATTGATGGCAATAGCGGAGAAAATGGTCGAGCTCGACCCGGTGTCAATTGATTTTGGTACACCGACATTGCCAACAAATCCGATGGCGTATAGAAAAGTTCCCAGGAACAAGGCATAGGCAGCGATTCCATATACCAAAGCAAGAATTTTCCTCATTAGAGCTCCCTCTTAAAGAAAATGTGTGCCCTGGAACCTAAGGTATGGCCGTTGCCGGAAGTATTCTCCTGTCTCGGTAAAATGGCAAGCGTCTCTCGAGCCTGCGGAAGACATTTGGCTGCACTTGTGTGCCGCTGCCGCTGCCAGTAGAATGTCCATTCTTTATTCCTTGTGCCTTTTTCTTCTCCGGAGTCCCAGCGAATGTCGCAGCACTATGACGTCATCGTCATCGGTGGCGGCCACAACGGCCTTATCAATGCCGCCTACCTTGCCAAAGCGGGCAAAAAAGTCGTCGTTCTCGAACGGCGTCACGTTCTCGGTGGCGCCGCCGTCACCGAAGAAATCATTCCTGGTTTTCTTTTCTCCGAATGTTCTTACGTTGTCTCGCTCCTCCGTCCGGAAATCATTCGCGAACTCGATCTTCCGCGTCACGGCCTCGAAATTCTGCCCCTCGACGGCACCTTCTCCCCCATGCCAAGCGGCGATTATCTCTGGCGCATGAACGATCACGCCAAATCGATCCGCGAAATTCGCCGCCACTCCCGGGTTGATGCCGAAGCCTACGACGAATTCTCCAAGATGATGACCCCGATGTGCCGCTTCGTGAAGCCGCTCCTCTCCATGATTCCGCCGGATCCCACCACGCTTAGCCCGCGCGACCTCAAAAAACTTCACTTCCTTCTCCAGCGCTTCCGTTCTCTCTCTTCCGATGAGCGCTACACTCTCGTCCAGCTCATGACCATGAGCTCCGCGGACTTCCTCGATCAGTGGTTCGAAACCGATGTGCTCAAAGCCACCATGTCAGCCTCCGGCATCATCGGCACGTTTCTCGGCGTGCGCTCGCCCGGCACCGCCTACGTCTTGCTGCACCACTACATGGGCGAAATCGACGGCGCTTTCCGTTCCTGGGGTTTCAGCCGCGGCGGCACCGGTGCCATTTCGAACTCTATCGCCTCCGCTGCGCGCGAAGCCGGCGTAGAGATCCGCACCAAAGCTCCGGTCGGCAAAATCCTTGCGAAAAACGGCCGCGCCACCGGCGTCGTTCTGCAATCTGGCGAAGAGCTTTCCGCCAACGTCGTCTCCTCGAGCGTCGACCCACACCTCACCTTCGAGAAATTTCTCGAGCCCGGTGAGCTTCCTGGGGAATTTCTCGAAGCCGTCCGCCGCTACAAATTCCGCGGCTCATCCGGCAAGGTTAATCTCGCTCTTGACGCTCTTCCCGGTTTTCGGTGTCTCCCTGGTCCGGGCGCGCATCTGCGCGGCGCAATTTCCATCTCTCCCAGCCTGGATTACATGGAGCGCGCCTACGACGACGCCAAATACGGTCATTATTCCCGCCGTCCTTACATTGACATGGTCATTCCCAGCCTCACCGATCCATCTGTTGCGCCCCCCGGCAAGCACGTTCTCTCTTGTTTCGTGCAGTACGCGCCTTACAAACTCGCCGAAGGCGCTTGGGACGAGCAGCGCGAGGCTTTTGGCGACAACGTGATCAACACGCTTTCCGAATTTGCGCCCAACATCAAGAGCATCATCATCGGCCGTCAGGTTCTCACTCCGCTTGATCTGGAGCGCGAATTTGGCCTCACGCAAGGCAACATCTTCCAGGGCGAACTCTCTCTCGAGCAGCTTTTCTTTCTGCGCCCCGTTCCCGGTTGGGCCTACTACCGCACCCCCATCGACAATCTCTACATGTGCGGCTCTGCCACGCATCCCGGGGGCGGCATCATGGGCGCCAACGGCCGCATCGCCAGCCAGGTGATTCTGAAAGACTGGAAGGGATCCTCCGCATTACGCTCCCGCAACGGAAAGAGCAACTGACCATGCCCCTCGGACAGCGCGTGGTTCTAATCGGCGGCGGTCACAACGCTCTCGTTACCGCATTTTACTTGGCGAAGGGCGGATTTAAGCCTCTGGTCCTCGAGGGCCGCGAGTTTGTCGGCGGCGGCGCCATCACCGAGGAATTCCACCCCGGTTTTCACGCTTCCACGCTCGCGCATACCCTTGGCCCGCTCCGCGCCGACATCGCGCTCGACATGCAGCTTGAAAAATTCGGGTGCGAAGTCCTTCGGCCCGACCCGCGCGTTTTCGCGCCCACCACCGACGGCCGCGCGCTCCTCTTTTACGACGATCACGCGAAGACCGCGGGCGGCATCGCGCATCTTTCCGCGAAGGATGCGCAGAAGTACACGCAGTTCGCCGCTGCCCTCGAACAAGTCGCATCCGTTTTCGGCCAACTTCTTTCCATCACTCCGCCTGCCGTCGACAAGCCCACGCCCGAAGATTTCTGGAATCTTTTTAAGTCCGGCCGCAGCGTTCGCGGGCTCGGCAAGAAAGGCATTTTCAACCTTCTTCGCTGGAGCCCCATGGCCGTTGCTGATTTTGTTGCCGAATTCTTCGAAACAGAATTGATTCGCGCGGCCATCGCTGCTCGCGGAATTTTCGGCACGGCGCTCGGTCCGTGGTCCGCCGGTTCCACCACGGTTCTGTTACTTCGTGCCGCCGCCGATTCCCATCCTGTCGGCTCCGCTTCCTTCCCCCGCGGAGGGCTCGGCTCCTTTACTCGCGCCCTCGCTGAATCCGCTCGCGCAGCCGGCGCCGAAATTCGCACCGATGCCGAGGTTCGGCACATCCGCCTGAAAGATGGCGCGGTCACAGCCCTCGTCCTCGCCGGCGGAGAAGAAATCTCCGCCGATGCCGTCGTCTCGGGCCTCGATCCCAAGCGCACTTTCTTTCAGCTTCTCGATCCCTCACAGCTGGACCCGACCTTCGCCAACCGCATGAAAAATTTCCGTGCCAATGGCAACGTCGCCAAAGTCCATCTCGCCCTGGGCGGTCTCCCCACTTTTTCCGCGCTCACCGATGCCGTCGCCCCCGACGGATTCCTCAGAGCTCTCTCCGGCCGCATCCACATCGGCCCTGAAATCGATTATCTTGAGCGCGCCTTCGACGCTTCCAAGTACGGCGACTTTTCCGCCGCGCCCTATCTCGACGTCACCATTCCCACGCTTCTTGATCCTTCGCTCGCGCCCGACGGTAAGCACGTCCTCTCGGCCTACGTCCAGTTCGCGCCGTACAAACTGAGGGAAGGGAACTGGGATGCGCGCCGCGATCTGCTCGCACGTACGGTAGTCAACACGCTAGCGGCCTACGCGCCCAATCTGCCCGACTTCATCGAAGCCTTGCAAGTCATTACGCCGCGGGATCTCGAATCGTCTTACGGGTTCACTGGTGGCCACATTTTCCATGGCGAGCTTGCACTCGATCAGATTTTCACCATGCGCCCCGTTCTTGATTGGGCGCGTTACAAGACGCCGGTTCGCGGCCTCTATCTCTGCGGCTCCGGCACGCATCCCGGGAACGGCCTCACCGGGGGGTCCGGCGCCAACGCCGCCCGCGAAATCATCCGCGACCTCCGATGACCATCGATCGCGCCAAATTGCAATCCCTTCAGCACCGCGAAGAACAACGCTTCATCGCCGGACACCCAAAATCCGCCGAACTCTATCGCCGCGCGCAAAACTCCCTTCTCGGCGGCGTTCCCATGAACTGGATGAAAAAATGGGCCGGCACTTTTCCGCTTTTTGTGAAATCCGCCAAAGGCGCGCATTTCTCCGACGTCGACGGCCACGAGTATGTTGACCTTTGCCTCGGCGACACCGGCGCCATGACCGGCCACTCTCCCGATATCGTCGTCGAGGCCGTCGCCCGCCGCGCTAAAGAAGGCATCACCCTCATGCTTCCCACCGAAGATTCGCTCTGGGTCGGCGAAGAACTAAAGCGGCGCTTCGGCCTCCCGTACTGGCAATTTACTCTCGCCGCCACTGACGCCAATCGTTTCGCCATTCGCATCGCGCGTGAAATCACGCAGCGTCCAAAAATTCTCGTCTACCACTACTGTTACCACGGCACCGTCGACGAGTCTTTCGCCTCTCTTCGCGATGGCGTCGTGGGCCCGCGCCGCGGCAACATTGGTCCGCCCGTAAATCCAGCGGAAACCACGCGCGTCGTCGAGTTCAACGATCTCGCCGCACTCGAAGAAGCGCTGAAGCATCACGACGTCGCTTGCGTGCTTGCCGAACCCGCCATGACCAATGTCGGCATCATCCTTCCCGATGACGGCTACTGGCGCGCCGCGCGCGAACTCACCCGCCGCTACGGCACGCTGCTCATCGCCGATGAAACGCATACGATTTGCGCCGGTCCCGGCGGCTGCACCGCCGAATGGAAGCTCGATCCCGATCTACTTGTTTTTGGAAAACCAATCGGCAGCGGCATTCCCTGCGCCACCTATGGCTGCACCGAGGAAGTTGCCAAACGCATTTCTGCGCACATTCTGCTCGAAGATTGCGACGTCGGGGGAATCGGTGGCACTCTTGCTGGCAACGCGCTTTCGCTCGCCGCCATGCGCGCCACGCTGGATCACGTGCTCACGCCCGCCGCGTTTGCGCGTATGATTCCGCTGGCGCAGCGTTTCAATGACGGTGTCGCGGAGAATATTCGCGCCGCGGGTCTGCCCTGGAACGTTATCCGCCTCGGCTGCCGCGCCGAATACACTTTCTGCGAAAAGCCGCCACGCAACGGCGGCGAATCTGCCGCGGCCGCCGATTTCGAGCTCGAGCGCTTTCTCCACCTCTACGCGCTCAATCGCGGCGTGCTCCTCACCCCATTTCACAACATGGCGCTGATGTGTCCCGCCACCAGCGAGGCCGACATCGACCTCCACACCAAAATCTTCGCCGCCGCCGTACATGAACTCGCCGCCTGAGCGCTAACCTCTTTCCTCAAGACGCTTGGCACAACTGGTCGTATTCCCGTCCCGACGCTTCCGGCAGAAGCACCCAGATCGTGTAAATCCCCAGCGCCGTGCCAAACGGAATTCTTAGCAGCGCCAAGAATCCGATCACCAGCCCAAGGATGCGTGCCCACTGTTGGCGTTCATAAAGTCCCCATGCGAGAACCAGATGCGCGACTCCGAAGAAAGCGAGCATCATCCCGACGAAATAGAGCCCCCTAGACATAAGTCCTCCGAGGGGCCAGTTGTCCATGCTCCGCCCAGAGCCTGCCCCAAGAACCCCCATCATGGAAGGCAACAGTATCTTTCCGAATAGCATCATCCATCCGACTTCCACAAGCCGCAGAATGCCGTTCGCCAGCCAAAGCCCCGCGAGCAGATTGATATTCCGCCGTACGCGGCCATCGCTGGCTGTTGAAGCCGCAGGTGACACGGTCGCCGGCGCTCCTGCCGCCACGGCTTTTCCACAATAGTTGCAGAATTGCGCCCCGGAGCTCAGCGGTTTCCCGCAACAATCGCAAAACATAAGCGGCTCCTCCTTTGCAATTGGTACGTCCGGGCCAAGGAAAAGTTCCCGGTCACCAGGGTAGAAACTTTCAGCATCATTCGCGTGGCTTATGCCGTCCTCGGCGCAGCGAATTATATACCCGCGCCTCGTAGGTCGCTTGCCCACGTCGAGGCCCCGATCCCGTTGGGGAGTCGCAGGCATTTGTGTCTTGGTCCGCGAAATATTCTTCCTGCCTCCGCCATCTGCCCAGAGTTCAACTGCCGCATGCCAGCTGGGGCAGTATGTCTGTTACGCAAGTTCGCTTCTGCTTGGCTCCCGCTACGGTAGACACTGAGTCAACTCACGGCGTAGAATGCACCTCCCCGCAATACTTTTGTTTCAGAGGTGGGCAATGAAGCGATTAGTTCCGATTCCGAGTGGTTGTGTCGATCATCTCAAAGCAGCCACGGAGACGGGCATCGGTTACCAGGTTGTCTCGGTGAAACTCAAGGATGGCAGATTTTTCGAACAGGTCGTTGCGAGCGAGGGTTGCATCATAGAGGTTCGTGGGTATAAGGAAATTCCTTTTGTGCCCGATGAAGTGTCATCAGTAATCGTCAATCACAAGCGTTGGAATTTTAGAGATGGGTCGGACGTCCGCAGCAAGAGTAGGGCTGCGACCGCTTAAGTGCTGCATCAAAGTGTGTTGCCCCACTTCGCGCGGTCTCTCTTTCATCTTCAGAGGAAGGGATATGATTCCTAGGGTCAGCAGGAAGAAAGCGGCAACTCGGCCAGCTCCGGTGTCTAATCTTTCCAGGAGCAGCCAAAACAGTCGGGTCTGTGACGAAACGTTTTATGTGTAATTCCTGCCTCGCATATGAAAATCCCGTTCAAATGCCTCTTGCCCTCACTTCTGGATTTCACCAGCACAATGGGACAAGTTCCGGCAGGGGAACCAGTAAAGCGCCCTGCCTTGGTCTATCGAGCTAATCCAACAAAACAATTGTTCGCCAGGGGTGAAGCTGTGGTCTTTGCCGTTTCAATACGCAACGAGTCGGCAGATTCCATATTTGTGAGTCGTTTACTCGGCGATGAATTTGTAGATTTCAAGGTGTACGGACCTAATGGAAAAGAAGTAGCTTGGCGAGGCAAAGGCAGAATTGACTCCAAAAGATATTCTCCGTCGGACTTCGCGGTGCTAAAGACGGGAGAGATGATCAGAGGAAGAAGAACGAAATCGCTGAAAAATGGACTTGGATTGGTGATCGATAAATCTGGTCGCTACTCGGTCACGGCAGAATACTCGCTGGGGCTGCCAGAGTATTTTGCACCTCTTGCCGATGAGAGCGGACTTTGCTTTGCCGCGTTCAAGCTAAGTCAAGGCGTGTTTGAGGCGCTTGGTGGTTTTCTTCAATTGACGCTTGAGAGCGTCAACTTGCTTGGAGATGTCCGCAAGCTCCCGTTTGGCAAGCGCTCCAGCCTTGGCAACCTTATGAGCGGTGCGGTCCGCTCTGCCCATTGCGGCTCCGATTTTCACCGCGACCCGATTGAGTTTGCTTTTCCTGGCCATGTCTGACCTCCCTGCAAGATAGGAGTCATCCTATACCAAACGCGAGAAGATAGGATTCTTATTCCGAAAAAGCATCCGGGAAGCGTGAAGGCGAGGAAATGAACAGTCCTCGCGGTGCTCGGAACGGCACCAGCGGAGGGGCAAAAAAGAAGAAAAGATACCGGGCTTCCCGACAGAAACCATCGGGACTCCCACAAATCGGGAGAGAGCCTGCCGCTACGAGAGCCAAGGCGTCTGAACAGCGGCAACACGCCGCGGTAGGCAGGCAGAGGAGCTCAAGACCACCGGTCTGAAGACTAGCAACTAAAAGAACGCAGCGAAGAAAATCGAGGAGGAAAACCACCGGTCTGCGCTTGTCGCGCCATTTCACAACGCAGTACAATAGGCCGTTTACAGATCGAGGAGGAAACGCGCCATGGCGACAGCAGAAACGAAGCTCCATTTGCCGGAATTCACCAACGAGCCTTACGTTGACTTCACCAAGCCCGAGAACCGCAAGAAAATGGAGGACGCGCTGAAGAAAGTCGCCTCGGAATTTGGCCGCGAATACCCCATGTGGATCGGCGGGCAGAAGGTGACTACGTCGGAGAAGCGCACTTCGACAAATCCGTCCCGGCCGTCCGAAGTCATCGGCGTTTTTCAGCACGCTAACGCGGAAATGGCCCGGCAGGTCGTGGAAGCCGCGCACAAATATTTCGATACTTGGAAGAGGGTTCCTTTTCAGGAGCGCGCAAAATGTCTCTTCCGCGCTGCGCAAATCGTGCGCGAGCGGAAATTCGAGCTGAGCGCGCTGGTCTGTTATGAAGTGGGCAAGAGCTGGGCGGAAGCGGATGGCGACATCGCGGAAACGGTGGACTTCTGCGAGTATTACGGCCGCGAGATGCTACGGCTGGGGGAACCCCAAAAACTCACCCCCATGCGCGGCGAGCGCAATTATCTCGTCTATATTCCGATTGGCGTCGGCGCCATCATCCCGCCTTGGAATTTTCCTTCCGCCATCATGGCGGGACTTGTCGTGGCTTCGCTCGTTACCGGCAACACGGTCGTGGTGAAGCCGGCCGGTGATTCCCCCACGATTGCGGCGCAATTCATCGACATTCTCTTCGAAGCGGGTATTTCCAAGGAAGCCGTAAATTTTCTAACTGGCCCAGGAAGCGAGATCGGTGACGTGCTAGTGCAGCATCCTAAGACGCGCTACATCGGCTTCACGGGGTCGAAGGAAGTTGGCCTGCGTATCAGCGAGTTGGCGGGAAAAGCATCCCCGGGGCAGATCTGGATCAAGCGGACGGTTTTAGAAATGGGCGGTAAGGACGCCATCGTTGTAGATGAGGAAGCGGACATTGAGGCGGCCGTCGAAGGCACCGTTCAAGCCGCATTCGGTTATCAGGGGCAGAAGTGCTCGGCGTGTTCTCGCGCGATCGTTTCCGAAAAGATCTACGACACGTTTGTGCAGAAACTCGTCGATCGCACAAAGAAAGTCACCATTGGCCCGAGCGACGATCCCAACAATTACATGGGGCCGGTGATCAGCAAATCTGCGATGAAAACGATTCTCGACTACATCGAAGTAGGGAAGAAGGAAGGGAAACTTTTGACGGGCGGCGGGCGCGCGCCGGGCGAGGGCTACTTCGTGCAGCCGACGATTATCGCCGACGTGGATCCCAAGGCTCGGCTGGCGCAGGAAGAAGTGTTTGGGCCGGTGCTGGCGGTGATCAAGGCGAAGAATTACGATCATGCCTTGGAAATTGCCAACAACACGGAATTCGGTTTGACTGGAGCCGTTTATTCCAAGAATCCCGAAAAAATCAAGAAAGCCGAGGAAGCGTTTCACGTCGGCAATCTCTACCTGAACCGCAAATGCACCGGCGCGCAGGTGGGCGCGCATCCTTTCGGCGGATTCAATATGTCTGGAACGGATTCCAAGACCGGCGGAAAAGATTATTTGCTGCTGTTCATGCAGGCCAAGGCGGTCGCCGAAAGAATTTCAAACTAAGGGCTGCTTGGCGTTCTTGACTGCGCGCGCTTCTGAACCCACTTCATCACCAGGAACACCGGAAAACTCAACACCAGCATCGCCAGCGCGAGCGGAGCATTTTCTCGGTCGGTCAGGATCGAACCCACGAGGAACGCCACCGACGCCGCCAGAGCGATCCCGGTTGTCCAGGGATAGCCCCACGCGCGGTACGGCCGCGGCATTTCCGGCTCTTTCTTGCGCAGCACTAAGAGCGACGCGTAACTCAACGTGTAGTTCGCCACAAAGAAGAACGACAGCATCGCGATTACTCGCTCGAATGATCCAAGAACAAAAAGCAGGCTGATGGAGGTGCTCAAGAGAAGCGAAAGCGACGGCGTTCCCCCCGTGTTGACGCGCGCGACGCGGCGAAAGAAGAGGCCGTCGCAGCTCATGGCATGAAGGGTGCGCGAGGAGAAGAGCAGATTGGAATTGACGCAGCTCAACATCGAAACGATCATTATCGAGCGGATGATGGGATCGCCAAATTTTCCGAAGACGCGATCGGCGACCGTGCCCAGAACAAAATCGTTACCGGCGATTTCATTCATGGGGAGGACATACAACGCCACCAGATTCAGCAGCAGATAGATCCCCATCACCGTAAAGACGCTACCAAAGATGGCGCGCGGAATATCGCGGCCCGGTTCACGCACCTCTTCTCCGAAATAAATAACTCCGTCCCAGCCGTCGACGGTATAGACAACAGCCTGCAATCCGAGGACGATTGCAACCACGAGTGGCCACCCTAAAGGCACGGAAGGTAAAGCCGCGGATGACGCTGGAGCTGCAGCGCGTGCTTGCGCGCCGATGATAAAACAGGCGATGACAAGAATTATTAGCGCAGAGGTTTTCAGCGCCGCGGTCAGCAGTTGCGCGCCACTGCCCCAGCGGATGCCGCGCCACTGCAGGATGCCAAATCCGAGGATGATCGCGGCGGAGACGAGTTTTACGCGACCGGCAAGTACTGGAAAGAGATGGCCGCTGTACTCGGCGATGACAATGGCGACGGCGGCGGTCCCACACGTCGAAAGCCAGTCGCTCCAGCCAACTACGAAGCCGGCGTAATCGCCGAGCGCGCGCCGAGAAAAATTGTATTGGCCGCCGCTGCGGGGAATCGCCGCACCCAGCTCCGCCATGGAGGAGGCGCTGATTAGTGCATAAAGCCCGCCCACAACCCAGACACCGAGATAGAGCCAGGCATTGGGTAAACTTTGGGCAATTTCACCTGGCGTGCGCACGATGCCCGCAGAGATGGCGTTGCCGACGGCCACGGCAATGCCAAACCACACTCCCAGCACTTGCAACAAGTGCCCGCGATGTGGCTTATAGGCCGCTGCGGGAGTGGAAGACGCTTCCGTTGTGTTAGACAATATAGATCTCGGAAGAATTCGAAACTTCGCCCTGACAATGCGCCATGATACTGGCGAAATGCGAAAAAGCAAGCAGGAACTCCAGCAAAGCATTGCTGCGACTAGCGGCTTAGATAATGGCCTACACCCGAATCGATCGATTCATCGCCAAGATGCGTTTTCGAGCGGCATATCCGCACATCCGGAATGGTTCGCGCGTGTGCGATCTCGGTTGCGGGCTGGAAGCGGCTTTCCTTGAATATGCGGCAGACCGCATCGCGTTTGGCGCCGGCGTGGATGATCAACTGGATGAGGATGTGGGCGGCCGATGGCAGCGCGTTCACGCGGATTTGCGCGCGCCATTGCCGTTTCCTGCGGAGCACTTCGATCACGTGGTCATGCTGGCTGTCCTTGAGCATTTGACGGAGCCGGAACAGGTGTTGCGGGAAGCGCAGCGCGTTCTGGCGCCGGGAGGGTCGTTGATCATGACGTGGCCTGCGTCCGTTGTTGATCTTATTCTCGGCGTCATGCGCAAACTGCGATTAATCAGCGATGAAATGGAAAGCGATGAGCATCAAAAGAGGATCCCAGTAGAGGTGCTTCAGAAGATGCTCGAGAAAAGTGGATTCAGGAAATTTCTGCACACGCGATTCGAATTCGGATTGAATAATCTGCTTGTGGCGACAAAGGAATAGCGGAATGTAGTCGAAACACAGAGCGTTAAGGATCGGGAGGCGATTCCGGCGGGGAATATGGTTCGAGGTAGGTATTGTCAGTGTCCGGCGTAACCAGCCAGATTTGGCGGTCCTTGAAGTATTCGAATAGCTTTTGGTTTTGTTCCGCGGTAAGTTCGCGCGCCCAAAGAACTTTAGCTCCATCAATTTCTGCGCCGTTATAAACCCACTCGTCGTGAATGTTGTGGTCTTCTCCGTAGCGAACTATCACCAGGTGTCTACCTGCCGTGTTTTCTAACTTCTCTTGGATCGCCGCGCGGCTGACATCACCCTGGCAAGTCCACCAGGTGGCGTCGCAGGAACAATGCGCGACTGCACCGCCGATATCGAAGATAAGAAAAGCCGCTATGGCCCAGGACAGCACCATACCGATTGGGCGGGCTGCGATGCGGACGGTGCGCAGATGACGAATCGCTTGGACGATCAGTGCGAAGAAGACGCAAGTGAGCGGAGCGGCGTAATGGGAATTTGACCACACGACCGCGAAGAGTCCGGGTACGCAAAGAAGAAAGGAGAGGGAGAGAAGCCTCATTTTCTTATCGAGAAAAGCCAGCGGCAGCCAGGGAACAATCAAAAGCAGACCCATCCAGAAATACGTCGTCGTGTAGCGCGTGATCTTCAGCCATGAAACGGATTTGAAGTCGCTAAAAGTGGTGTGATACTCCTCGCGCTCGAAGTCATTATAAAAATCCTCGAATTGCGCGTTGTTGTAGTGCCGCGCTGGCTTCGCGCGTTGCCAGACAAACATGGGGGCGGTGTGATAGGTTCTCACATTCAGCGCATGGGGCAAGAGGAGCGGGTTGCCGGTGAGGCGCCAGTTGTAGTAACCCACGAATGCGGCGGCGAGCAGCAGGATGGCCACAAGGGGAAGGATAGCGCCGCTTATACGCGAAAGTGGATTTCTACGTTCGAGCCGTTCTCGAAAGAGCCGCCAGAGAAAGTAACCTGAGGCAGGGAGACAGAGCAGTAGGCCTTCATAAGGGCGACTGTTTGCGAGGATCGCGATTCCTGCTCCGAGCAAGAACGCGTTATTAGTAGTGCTTGCCGATGTTTCTGCTGTGGCTCTTCCGGCCCGAAGGAGTCTTGGAAGCGCGCCCAGCAAGAGTGCGCCTCCGGTGGCGGCTACAGCTCCTCCCCAATAGCTGTTCATCCAATAACTTGAGAATCCGAATTTGAGGGCTACCAGTGCCGCGCCGAGAAACGCCCAACGTGCGGGCATCCATGCCTGAAGCATCCACAAAATGGCGGCGCACATGGCGGCATCGCTCAAAAGCACGCCGATCCAGGGATGGCCGAGGAGTTGTCCGAGAGCCAACGCGAACCCTTGCGCGGGCGGGTACATAGAGGAATAGGTGGGGAACCAGTTGACGTGAAAAGTCTCGAAGCTCATCCACATAGGATGAGGAGGATTGGCCAGACGCTCGTGGGCGAAAGTGTCGGCCATGAGCAGGTAACTGAATTCGTCGTGGATGCCGGGGACGGGAACCGGCAAGAAGGGAAGAAGGAGCAAGCGAATTCCCACAACCGCCAAGAATAAAATGCAAAGCGCCAACACTCTTCGTTCAGCAAAACGCGAGAAGGCGCGCTCAATTTTGGCGAAAAGGGTCTTGCTGGCTTTCGGCAGGAAGACAGCGAGGATGGCGAAAAGAAGGCCGGTGAACAGCACGCCGATGATTGTGGAAGAGAATTGCAGCACCGCGCTGCGGGTGTCTTCGTTCATTTTATGTTCGAAGCGGGGATAGCGAAGTGAAGTGGAAGTTCACGGCTGGTAGAGGATAGCGCATTTTCCGGGAGCAGGGGATTCACAAACGAGATCTTTCTTTCATGCCAAACTTCATAAGATGAATCTCTTCTTGACAGCCGCAAGGTGTTGTTTAGCGTCGGCTATAGCGGCTTGCTAGTCCTATGGCTTGATGCAATTATCGTGATTCTTCTCAAATGTTCCTTTTTCTGTGCTGTAAGATTTCACTGATGCCTTATCTTGCTTTCAGGCCGACACGGCGAGATTGGAGGTTGCTACCAAATTGCATCGATGAGCTTCAACCGGAATTTTTGTTCAGCAAGCGGCCGAGACTCATTTCGCTTGGCGGTGCCTTCAGGCCCAGGACAGCATTGCTGACCATTTCGCCCATCGCTGGACCGTGCTTAAAGCCGTGGCCGGAGCCGCCGCCAGCGATCCAGACATTTTCCGCCTCAGGGTGGCGATCCAAGATGAAATTCTGGTCTGTGGAGTTTTCGTACTGGCAGACCCGGCTTTCAACCAGCGGAGCGCCGGCCATAGCTGGAAAGCGGAGGCGAAGATAGGCGCGTGCAGCCGTCAACCCCTCTTCAGAAATCTTGCGCTCCATGGTGGTGGGATCAATGACCGGTCCGCGAACGTCATCAGCCATCTTGAAGCCCCGCCAGTGGTTTCCAGGAATGCCATAGAAGCGGCCGCTTCCACCATCAATCCAGACCGGCAGCTGCGCGTCGGTGAAGCGCAGGTCGCCCGCGGCAGTGCCGAAGAAAAAGACTTCCTGGCGAGTGGGTGTGATAACCGGCGCCAAAAAGCGGAAAACTTTTCCAAGCCATGGACCACATGCGAACACATAATTGTCAGCGTTCAGGATTTCACCGGAGGAGATGCTAATTCCTTGCATGCGACCGGACATTATCGTGCTGGGAGTGACCTGCGCCTGCCGGTATTGGCCGCCTTCCTTGAGGAAGGCATTCAGAACGGCCTCGCACCCACGGCGCGCCGCAAGATAACCGGAATCGGGCTCGAGGATACCCCAGGAAACATCCGCAAAATTTATTTGCGGCCAACGCTTGGCGCAATCCGCGTGGGAAAGTTTCTCAAAGCGAACGCCGGCATCTTTGAGTAATGGCAGAGCAGCGCGTTCGTAGGAATCGTCCTTGCCTGCCATCCAGAGCACGCCGGTCCGAAAGAAAAGCCTCAGATTCCATCGCTGCTCGTTTTCCTGCCACAACTGCAGGGCCCGGGCTGCCATGTTCGTGTAAATTCCCTGGGAACCATAGGTAGCGCGAGTAACGCGAGTTTCGCCGCCTGAGCTGGCACGCGAATTTCCCGGCCCCCAGGCATCCAGCAGGGTGACGTTCGCACCACTCCGCAGAAGCTGGAGTGCGGACCAGCCTCCGAAAGCGCCAGCGCCGACTACGATCACCGAAGTTCGAAGCGAATGAGCAAACCTGGGAGAGCCGGCTAGGCAAGCCGCTCCCGCGATAGCGGAAGTTTTCAGAAAACTGCGGCGTGAACTATTCGTGGCCATCATTACTGTTTCAAAATCAACTGCTTTTGGGCAGCGTATTCCAGAAAGAGTGGATCGTGTGTCTACGGCTGGTAGAGGATAGCGTATTTTCAGTGAGGAATGGGGTACCACGCAGAGGAAGAGAAGGCGGAAGGCCCTGAGAGCTAGCGCTCGACTTCGACCGCGGTCATCTGACCAGCGGGCTTTTTTGCGGGCGTATTTTTTGGATTGTCGACGTAGTCCGCAAGTTCGAGGCGAACATTTCCGGTGTTGGTCGAGTAGGTGAGACCCGTCTCGAAATCCACGATTCCATTTCGAATGAGTTTTTCAATCTCCCCATCGAAGTGCTGCATGCCTTCGGTATCTCCATCGCGCATGGCGTCAAGCAAAGACTTGCCTTCGGTTTGGCCCTTTTCGACGTAGTCGCGGGTGCGCATGGTGGATTTCAGGATTTCAATGGCTGCGATGCGGCCCTGACCATCTTTTTTTGGGAGCAAGCGTTGCGAAACGATGTAACGGAAGGCCTTTGACAGCCTCGTACGAATAGCTTGTTGGTCGGCAAGAGGGAAAACGCCGACGATGCGTTCGACAGTCTTGGAGGCGTCGATAGTGTGCAAGGTGGAGAGCACAAGGTGGCCGGTTTCGCAAGCCTCGAGGGCGATCTCGATGGTTTCACGGTCACGCATCTCTCCGACGAGGATGACTTTCGGTGCCTGGCGTAAAGCGGCGCGCAAGGCAAGTGCGAAACTCGGGGTGTCGGTGTGCAGTTCGCGCTGATGAATAGTCGAATGCTTGTGGCGGTGCAGAAATTCGATGGGGTCTTCGATGGTCAGGATGTGGTAGGCCTTTTCTTCATTCATCCTGTCGATAATGGCGGCAAGCGTGGATGATTTTCCCGATCCGGTGGGACCGGTTACGAGCACGATGCCGTTGCGCAGGTGCACAATCTCCTGCAGCGTATCCGGCAAGTTCAACTGAACAAATCCGGGAATATTGTCGGGGATGACGCGCATAACGACGGCGCAGGTACCGCGTTGCTTGAAAACATTGACGCGGAATCTGGCGACGCCGGAGATTCCATAAGAGAGGTCCGCGGAACCCTCGGATTCCAGTTTGCGAACGGGCGTCTCGTTCTTGCCCATGATGTCGTATGCCAGGAACGAAGTGTCCTGAGGAGTGAGGCTTTCGAGACCCTCGAATTTGAGCTCGATGAGCTGGCCATTGACTTCGACCTGCGGCGCGCGCCCAGGGGAAAAGATTAGGTCACTGACGTGCGTATGACTCTTCAGCATCGCCGTTACCAACTGGGCGGTATGAATCTTGCGCGGGGCTGGCGAAGCCTGCGGCGGTAATGTTTGCGTCGGTGTTCCCATGGATCATTGGTCCCTTGCGAGGCCCGGGTGCGGGGCGGATAGCCTGAAGAAATATTATTTCAGGACTTAGTACGAAGTTCATTATATACGAAGGGACAAGTTCGATGAGGAACGATTAAAGAAAGGCGTGTGTGAAGAGTACAGGGGGAATGAATGGAGGCGGTAAGGGTTGGCTATGAGATTTCGAGCTGAAGCAGAAGTTCCCCACTCGAGCTATGCTGCCGAACCGAAAGGAAGTCACAATTTTCGATGATCCAATCAGCGCCAGCGGAGACGAGCTCGGACTCGGGCATGGTGGTGCGGAGCGCGAGGACTCTTGCGCCCGCGGACTTACCGGAGCGAATACCAGAGGGGGCGTCCTCGAGCACGATGCAATCGCGAGGTGCAAAGCCGACACTTCTTGCACCCAGCAGGTAGGGCTCGGGATGGGGTTTACTGTGGGTGATGTGGGTGGCAGTGATGAGGTGTCTTGGCAAGGGCAAGCCTGCTGCGCGAATGCGAACTTCAGCGAGCGGACGAGTACCGGAAGTTACAACGGCCCAGCGATCCACCGGAAGGGTCAGTAGGATCCCCCGTGCGCCGGGAAGGGGAACGACGTCCGCAACATCTTCGATTTCTCGGCGCTCGACGTCGCGGTCTTCGGCCGCATGATCGGCATTAGGAAGAAGTTCGCGGATGGTTGCGAGGCTGGTGCGGCCGTGGGCCATGCGGACAACGGAATCGGGATCGAAACCATGTTTGAGAGCCCAGCCGGTCCAAACGCGCGCAACCGCGGGTGTGGAGTCCACCAGTACGCCGTCCAGATCGAATAAGACAGCTTGGCACTGAATTTTCACAGCTTCCATAATACTTGGTATTCTGCTCGCAGACGGATGGTCAAATGAAATCTAAATTGCAGGTGATGAAGTTTGGGGGAACTTCTGTGGGCGATGCTTCGTGCATCGCGCGCGCGGCGCAAATTGTGTTGAGGGCGACGAGTGAGAACGGCGTAGTTGTGGTCGTTTCTGCGATGACGGGAGTCACGAACCGCCTGGTGGAAGCGGCAACGCATGCCGGCTTGGGCGACGTGCAAGCGGGGGCCGCTCTTCTTATGGCGCTGCGGGGCCAGCATCATGACGCTCTTGTCGCACTGGTTCCCGCTGGAGACGCGCGAGCGGAGGCTGCCCGCTGCATTGAAGAGGCACTCGCGGAAGGGCAGAGACTTTTCGAGGGCACGGCGCTTCTCCGCGAGGTGACGCCGCGGGCACTGGACAGCATTTCGAGCCTGGGCGAACGGTTGTGCGCGCCGATTTTTGCCAGTGCGTTGAAAGAGCTAGGCGTGCGCGGCGTGGCCATCGAGGCCACGGAGCTGATCATCACGGACTCCTACCACGGCGGCGCGGAGCCCTTGATGGATGTTACGCGCGAGCGCTGCGAAGCACGGCTGCGGCCGCTGCTCGCGCAAAAGGCTGTGCCGGTCGCTACGGGCTTCATCGGCGCGACTCGCGAAGGCACGCTGACGACTCTTGGGCGCGGCGGCTCAGACTATTCCGCGACAATCCTTGCCTCGGCGCTGGGCGCGGATGAAGTGATCATCTGGACTGACGTGGACGGGGTGCTGACGGCCGACCCGCGGCTCGTTCCCGACGCGCGGATTATCCCGGATATTTCCTACCGGGAAGCTGCGGAACTCGCGTACTTCGGCGCGAAGGTGCTGCACCCAAAGACCCTGAGAGCCGTCATGCCCGCTGGCATCCCCGTGTGGATCCGCAACAGCTCTTCGCCCGGGCAACCCGGGACGATGATCTCGCGCCAGGGCCGTAGCATCGGCGGGGGAGTAAAGGCGCTGACGGCGATTCGCGACGTGGCGCTGATCAGTGTCGGCGGCCCAGGGATTGTTGGCGTGCCGGACGTGGTCGGGCGCACATTTTCGACGACGGCGGAATTGCGCGCGAACGTGCTTCTGATTTCGCAGTCTTCGTCGCAGAACGATATCTGCTTCATCGTCGCGGCGAGCGACGCGCAGCGCACAGTGGAGAGATTGCGCCGCGAATTTGCTCAGGACCTGTCACACGAGGTGGTGGACCATATCACGGTCGACCCGAAGATCGCCATCGTTGCCGTGGTTGGTGAAAATATGCGCGGCACGCCGGGAATTGCTGGGCGCACGTTCAACGCGCTGGGCCGGGAAGGGGTCAATATCATCGCCATTGCGCAGGGTTCTTCGGAGACGAACATTTCGTTTGTCGTGGAAGACGGCGCAGTGAAGCAAGCGTTGCTGGCCACGCATCGTGAGTTCGGGCTGGGCGCGCAAGAGTCCAATCGATCCCAGGCGATTTAGGACCATACGCCCGGTCAGAAAGCTACAGTCGTTTGAAAACCGGAGCGATAGACCAGTAGTGTACGGAGGAAACAAGAGGGATTCGTTGGGGTGGGAGACGGGATTTGAACCCGCGACATTCGGAGCCACAGTCCGACGCTCTACCAACTGAGCTACTCCCACCGTATTGACCTACAACAACTTATGCTACAGCCTCGGGGGTCAATGGGTCAAACACGTCAATTTTGTTGCCAACTACAGAGGGAATTTGCGCCAAAACACTCGCGCGATATTGTGGCCGCAAGTGTGTATAGCGCCTTACCATACTCTCTGACCCATGACCAATCCAGACTTTGATTACCTCAACGGGTGTGTTGTTTTCCACCAAAAACGAGACCCGCCCGTGTCGAAATCCGTGCATACCTCCTTTAGGGATGCAGAGCTTTTCTAAGAGCGGATGAAGCCGTCTACGCAGCACGTTATTGTTGCGGAGATGGCCTCCATTCTTAGACTTCGACTGGAACACCAACCCTTCTATCCGTCCGTTGAGATGCTCTTTCAGCATGGCGATAAGCGAAGGTTGAACATCAATCGCCCGCGTCGAGTTGCGCGTTTTGGTGGACTGCTTCTGCCCTTCCCAAACGGCGCGGCGAACGTGAATCAGATTTCGGGCAAAATCAATGTCCTTGACTTCAAGCGCGTATAGCTCCCCCGCTCGTGCGCCAGTTTCGGCGGCTGTAGCGAAAAGCACCTTCCACATTCCTTGTGCTTCCGCGACAATCCGACTCATTTGGTCTGGTGTATAGCAGATTGGCTCTTGTTCTTCTCGGATGGTGACTGGGTAATTGATTTTCTTTCTCCCGAACCATCTGCCGAGAATAAGACATAGTGTAGTAACAATGTGCTTGAGTGACCCTGGCGATAGGTGCTGTAATGCAGGGTCGCCAATCCACTCATTCACTCTGCTAGCCGTAATTTCGTCAACTGGATGCCTCTCCCACTTCGGAAGCAAGTACTTCCGTATATGATAGGCCATTGTTTTCCGCGTTGACGGTTTCTGGCGTGACAGATAGTTTTCCTCCCACCATTTCACGCGCTTGCCGAAGATATCTGTGGAGGGAACCATATAATGCGGACTGTTAATACCCGTCGCTTCAATAAGGCTCCGCAGTTTTCTTCGCGCTTCGCTCTTTCTTATCTCCTTGACGAAGCCGAGAACGACAGACCGCTTAACCCGTTTCACTTGACCAGGTACGTCCTCAAGCCATCTGCCGCGATAGGCTCCGTCGCGCACTTCAATCGTTCCATTCTGGCCGATTCTGCGAGACATACTCTTTTTCCTTCTCGCTCGAATCGGCACCGCTGGATTAATAGTAGCAGCCTTGTCAAACGGAGAATTTCTTACGTCTTGCAATGTTCGCGGATGTCTCTTGCTGAAGCGCAAGAGTTTTTTGCCCAGCAGGCCAGCGCACTCTCAAAGAATGGCTATGATATTCAGAGCTATGTTCTGAATGTATCGCTCTCGTGAAAAATGCGGCGTCCCGGGATTGTCGCTTGAAACTCTCCCTAGGTCCGGGGCGGTCGTGCTTGGAGGACGTTTGCATCATCGATCCGTCGGCGGCGGTGCGCACTCGTTGGCGGGCAATGTTTCCCGGACAGCGGTTTTGGCCGTACGAACGCTGGCTTATTTGTGGGCCCCTGCTTTTTCGATCCAAGTGCGTAGCCGGGCGACCCCGAAACCACGCATGCGATCAAGGCAATCAGTGCGAACCCTGCAACAATCGCAATAGACGTCGGTGTCATATGCCGAAGGGGTGACCTGACCGGGATTTCTTGTACCAGCGGGAGTGGGAGAGAATTCACTCTGGAGGGAAGCTGGTATGCCGATCAGGAAATACAAGCCGGAGCAGATCGTGACGCTGCTGCGGCAGGTT
>JACXTT010004024.1_pt1 | contig 22091 bp, 21 predicted proteins | sample 9270951 | NCBI WGS metagenome assembly JACXTT01 (sample SAMN15532306, study PRJNA645909) | rock metagenome | isolation source: weathered quartz diorite | place: Puerto Rico | collected 2017-06-21
GCCGAACTGTACGCACAAAACCCGCCCCCTCCCAAGGCTCCGCATGTTTGCGTTTCTGCGATTAGTCCGCAACCGCGAGACGTCGCAACGCTCGACGGCATTATGAAAGCCTTCTACGAGGTTATTACGGGGCCTGCGGGACAGCCTAGGCAGTGGGCGAGGGACAGAACGCTATATCTTCGCGGAGTTCGCTTCGTTGCAACGGTCGTGGGGAAGAATGGGAAGCCGTATCACAAAGTCATGAGTCATCAGGAATTCGTCGATTCCTACGATGCAGAGATGGTGTCGAAAGGGTTCTACGAGCGAGAGATTCATCGCACGACAACGACATACGGGACCATCACGCATGTGCTCAGCACCTATGAGACCAGGGAAACTCCCGATGGGCCCTTAGTAGTGCGTGGCATAAACAGCATTGAGCTATTCAACGACGGCGAACGCTGGTGGATTAGCGCCGTTCTTTGGGACGAGGAACGACAAGGCAATCCAATCCCCAAGGAATTTCTACCTTGAGGAAGAAGGAGCCTGCATGAAGAGAGGCGCTTATTTGCAGTTCCGTCTGATGGTCGGGATTGTCTTAGTCATCCTCTTAGGATGCGGATCCTGCCTGTCACAAACCGGTGGCACTGTGGCCGGAGAAAAACTCGTGAAGGTTGGCCGCCTTTTGGACGTACGCTCCGGTAACTACCGGACGGGATATGGAATTTTAATTGAAAGTACCCGAATCAAACGTGTCGCTCCGTTCGACTCATTGAAGGAGGCGGCAGCGAGAGTGGAAATAGTCGATTTGAGTGCTGCAACGGTATTGCCCGGGTTGATCGACTGCCATGTACATCTAACGCTGGATCCAAATCAAACTGGGTACGAATTACTAGCTATCAGCGCGGCACGCGAGGCCCTCATCGGAGCGAAGAATGCCAGGATAACCCTTGAAGCTGGATTTACGACCGTTCGAAATGTTGGGGCAGATGGCTATAGCGATGTGGCTCTGCGTGACGCGATTGATGCGGGAGACATTCCCGGCCCCCGTATGCAGGTCAGCGGCCCTCCCCTGACGATAACTGGAGGACACGCGGATATCAACGACCTACCTTTTTCGTACCGGGCCACGGCAGCGGGAGTGGCTGACGGGACGAGTCAGGTTCAACAAAAAGTAAGAGAGGTAATCAAGTATGGGGCAGACGTGATCAAGGTAATGGGCACTGGTGGTGTGTTCTCGCGAGGCGACAACCCGCGGTCGTCCCAGTATTCACTTGAGGAACTCAAAGCAATCGTTGCTGAGGCGCATCGACTGGGCCGAAAAGTAGCGGTGCACGCTCATGGGGCCGAGGGAATTCTTTGGGCCGCACAAGCTGGAGCGGATTCGATCGAGCACGCCTCCTACATCGACGATCAAGGCATAACCATGATTAATCAGCGAGGTACATACCTCGTTACCACACTCTATCCTTCCGATTGGCTTCACGACCACTTAGACGACATCAAAGCCCCTGATTTCATTAGGGAAAAGGAGCCCGACGTAGCGGCGGCTGTTCACAAGAATCTGCGTCACGCCTTGAACAGCGGGTTGAAGGTCGCTTTTGGCACGGATGCCGGAGTTATTCCTCATGGGCAGAATGCCCATGAGTTTGCTTCGATGGTCAGCCTCGGCGTAAGCCCATTGCAGGCAATTCAAGCAGCAACGGTCAACGGGGCAGTTCTCATAGGCTGGTCAGAACGCGTGGGCATATTGGAGCCGGGAAGATTTGCCGACCTCATTGCAGTAACCGGCGACCCGCTGCGGGACATCACGGAATTGGAGCACGTGATGTTTGTAATGAAGGGCGGAATAGTGGTTAAGAATGAGTTCCACTAGGAGACCTGAGTTATTTTGTGCCTCAACGGAATTGCGATCAGAGTGAGAGTCGCAACAAACGCATCTCGTATGCGCGAGGGGTCACTAGCGGCGACGTTCCCCAGACCGGGGCCGATAAACTAAAGAAATTACGGACTCACAAGTTGAGCTTCGATTATGAAATCGATTTTGTTCGTCGGCGCTATAGTCATCTGGCGTCGATCTACCCGCTGTTTAACCTCCTGTTCTGGCTTCCCTTAAATATTAGAGCTAGAGCGGTGACGCGATTGGACGTTAAGCCTGGTGATAAGGTGCTCGAGGTCGGTTGTGGGACAGGCCGAAATCTTCGTTTGCTTGTCGATGCTGTCGGTCCTACGGGAGAAGTTTTTGGCATCGACTGCTGCGATGCGATGTTGGCAAAAGCCAGAGAGCTTTCCGAGCGGCATCAATGGCCTAACGTTAAGCTGTGGCAGCAAGATGCAACAGAGATGCTCTTGCCCACGCCGGTTGACGGGGTACTGTTCAGTCTTTCTTATACCGTGATTCCGAAACCTGGGACTGCGCTGGAGAAGGCCTGGGAATACCTTCGCCCTAAGCGACACGTTGTGATCATGGACGGGAAGGTCGCTCATGGACTCTTGGGCAGATTATCGCGACCTTTCATGACCTTCCTCAGCAAGGCGACAGTCCTTGGCGACCCAGACCGGCGGCCGTGGGAAGATCTGAAAAAGTTCACGCCGCAGGTAGAAATGGAAGAAATCAATTTCGGCACATACTACATCTGCCGGGGAACAAAGCTTTAGTGGCTCGTGCTTCCCGGTAGGCGCGAATCAACACGGGGGCAAATTACTCTCGGAAGCCTCACACATCGGAGAGGTAGCAGCGAACTTCAACTGCACGGACCCTGGACTTGCGAGCGACTCCGAGTCTTGCAGCACGAGAATCCAGCTCTAGGAGTGTTCTTCGAATGCGAGTATTTGTTACCGGCGCTACGGGCGTCTTGGGACAATGGGTCGTGCGCCTCTTAGCGGAGGCTGGGGAAATGGTACATGGCTTATCGCGTTCGCAGAAAAACGCCTCCACTCTTCACATGGTCGGTGCCGAGCCCATTGAGGCGGATCTCTTCCATAGAGAAAGTCTGTACTGGGCGATGAAGGATTGTGACACAGTCCTGCACTTGGCCACCAAGATCCCATCCTTCGGCAGATTGAGATCGCGCGAGGCCTGGGAAGATAATGACCGAATTCGACGAGACGGAACATGGAATCTGGTGGACACAGCACTGGAGTTGGAAGTGAAAACGCTCGTCTATCCAAGCGTTTGTTTTCTGTATCCCGGCAGCGGGACTAATTGGATCGATAGCCAAAAGACGACGCCCGCGCCCCACCCAATAGTGCTCTCAACTCTCGAGGCAGAAGAACAAGTAGGGCGCTTTGCGGCAGCGGGGCGCCGGGGAGTGAGCCTTCGAATGGGTGCCTTTTACGGTCCCGAGTCGGCACAGAGCCAGCAACAGGTAAGGTTTGCTCGCTGGGGTTTTGGGACAGCCTTTGGTGGGGAACATGCTTATCATTCTATGATCTGGATCTCTGATGCCGCTCGAGCCGTCGTCGCTGCAGTTCGAGGCGCGCCTTCGGGAATCTACGACATAGTGGACGATGAACCTTTGCAAAATGGAGAAAACCTGACGGAGCTCGCCAAAGCGGTGAACGGGTGCAGCCTGCGTCGGATGCCGGCCTCTGCCCTGCGATGGACCGTGGGCGCTTCGCTGATGGAGCTGCTTTCCCGCAGCCAAAGAGTTGCCAACCAACGATTCAAGGATTCAACTGGATGGGCTCCGCAGGTTCCGAGCGCTCGGGTTGGATGGTCACTAATTGCCAAGAATCCACAATAACGTGACTGGGCCATGTCAGGTCCCGCGGCCTTGTTCCTTGTACAAGCGGCAGGCTGCAATTCGGTTGGCCAGTTGGCCAATTCCAGCCCAGCTCGCATGTTCTATTTGACGCCGAAAAAACGACTTAGAGATTTTGTGCTACAGTTCGGGACCAGACGGTCGACTTGCGCGCCCACACTTTTCGAAGAGCGCTGACAAATGGAGAAAGTGGTCACGCTAGTTTCTTCCTACCCCAGTCGCAATTGGAACCCTATGCGAAGGTGGACGGCGTCTAGGTTCTTTAACTCATTGATTGCAAATTTCGGCTAACGTGGTTCCAACCGCGTCTTACCATCCGAGACCGCGATGATTTCGTAGCGGTCGACCACGAGAATCGCCCCGGACGGACGCCGCATCGTCAGGTCTGCGCTCGTGAAGTAAATGAGTTGTCCCCGAAATGTCGTCGTCGGCTTTCCCTCGCGTTCGACCGGCTCTCCGCTCACAAAGTCAATCGGAACCGTATCAATCACCCGTGGCTGCTTGAGTTCTACCCTCAGCGTTTTTAGGTCTTTCCTCCAGCGCTCGAGGAACGGCCTTGCACTCTTCCAACTGTGAATTGTCTTCTTCCGCTGCGTTCGCTGCGCAGGCGTCATTTCAAGATTGTCCGCCAGCGCCCCCGCGTGGCCGTAGATAGAAAAGGAGCGATGCCAGTGCCAAACGTACGAGCGAGCGTCCCCAGATCAGGTAGGCCGGATACAGATGCCGCATGTCCAGCGTGTAAAGAGACCACAAGGGTGTGAAGGCGAGGATGCAGAGGCCAATGATGAATGTATTCACGATAGCTACGTTTCGGGCAGGATCGCGATAGGCGAAGAAAAGCATCGCGCTCAGCATGAGAACGAACCCGCCCATCTCCTTCAACGCGACAAGCAATAACGTGGAGACTTCGGACTCAGGAGGTTGGAGAAAGAGTCGCATAACGAGCGGCCTGCCACTGAAAATAATGAGGAAGCCCGCGATAGCGGTAAGCCCTGAGAAAACACCCAAGATGATTCGTAAAGCGCGGTAAGGTGGTCCCGGCATGGAGTGGCCTCCTGTCGCTGCAAGTTGGAGGTAGGTTTGCCGTTTACCGTACTTCCGACTTGGCACCTGGTCAACCGCTTCGACTCCTTCACTTCCCACGAGATTTCTTCGTCTACTGCTAATTCGCTTTCCTTGTGCCTAGATTCCATACCACGCAACAAGTTCAAAGTTCTGTCAACCTCAGCCTCAACCTACGCCATAGTTGCTTCAGCCGCGCGGGATTGGTATTGACTGATTTCGTAAAAATCGTAGAGGATTTGACATTCAGCCCAAGGAGGCTGCCGAAACCGCATGCTTCTCGCCAAAGAAGTGGTTCCGATCGAGGCGGATTTCATTAACGTCCTAGAGCACATTCCTGGTACGAAGGCCGAAAAGCAAAGCTACTTTCAATCCAAGGGCATTCGGGTTCCTCGAACAAACTACGACTCCATGTGGGAAGTGCTCACTGAGCGGTTGCACCACAGCGGGGCCGCCCAAATCGTCTTCGAGTACCTCCAGGCATATATGCCTGACAGGCTGAGGGAGCTGCTTCGGATTGCTGCCCGCGGCAAAGCTGTTGAACTACGAGCAAACGAGCCTGCGATTGTTTGGGGTCTCTTCTTTCAAAATGGGCACCTGCGTCGAATCGGTGAACTTTTCTTGGAAAATCGTCCTACGCACGGAGGGCGGCCAAGCAGGCCAGTAGCTACTACTGCGCCGGTTCAAACAGCAAAGGCCTACGAGATCGCAATTTCCTTTGCCGGAGAAAACAGACAGCTCGTCGGCGAGGTAGCCAGGGAGTTAGACAGCAAAGGCGTGCGAGTTTTTTACGATGAGTTCGAGCGCGTGAGACTCCTTGGCAAAGATTTGGTTGCCTATTTTGCAGAAGTGTACGCCAAGCAGGCGAAATCCCGAGAAACTTCAAGTCCTGCTCTCGCGTATGGCGGAGCCGTTCCTTACAGAGCCTGCTTCGACGGAAAAGTCAGTTCTCATGGTCTGCGTGTCCTAACGGAACGGTTCTGGAAGCGGAACATTCGCTTGATTGTCCAATCTTCTGAGTACGTACTTTGGGGGGACGGAAGAGTAGTCTACTGCCAAGGCATTTCAGACAAGTCATTTGCTATTGGACTCGAACTTCTGGCTCGGACAGGTGACTGGATCTATGCAGTCATCGGTGTGAGTCCTGGCGGTAAGATACGCTCGGCCTTAGCACACAGGCCGAAGAAAAGAGTAAATCAGTGAGTAAAAAGCAAGGAACAGTGAAGTGGTTTAACGCGGAATAGGGCTACGGCTTCATCCAACGTAAGAGCGGTCGGGACGTTTTCGTGCATCAAAGCGCGATTTTGACCGAGGGCTACCGAACACTCGAACAAGGCCAGACCGTTGAGTTCGAGGTCATCAAAGGCGAGAAGGGGCTGCAAGCGTCCGCCCGCTGTAGGCGCCGCAGTTTCATTCAGTGCCGGTGAGTCTGTATAGGGAGAAAGTGGCTTAGTGCCCCTTAGTGCCCCTTAGCGCCCCTTAAGCATTCAGCTATCAGATTGAAAAGAAAAAAGTAAGCTGGCGGTGGGGCTGAACGCCATTCGAACCTATTTCGCCACTTCGGGTAAGAAGCTTTGGCAACCTCAACACACGTACCTTCCCAGCATCCGAGCCAACCAAGCGAAACAAGCAAGGCGCAGGCGAGCGGCGTGACTTGGCAATCGCATAAAAACGTTCCGCGAACGTTTGCTTCATCTTAACGGGTAGGCCAAACGACGCAAGGCGGGCATAAACCATGATAGCGATCTTGGAACTGCTCACGTGAAAGCGAAACTAATAAACCATGCATAGGCCGCAATGCAAGCTGCCGAAAGAATATTTGCCAATACGATGAGGAGTTGGAAGCTAGAACTCTCAGAAGACTTACGCCAATCAATTTCCCAGACAATTATCGAATACACTTGTCCTTGCCTGTCTCGCCTGGCACCAGGCACGTTCCTAATAACCAACGCACGGTCATCATCGTGATGCATATACCACAGCCCGATGCAACCGGCTAGAATCACCACGAAAATAACAACCAGAGCAACGAACCAGCTCAGATACGAATCGCCCAAGCTTGTGTCAATTCCGTGTATTGCGAGTATCGATTTTAAAACCCCAGTGCTTACGAGCAGCGCAAGTGCGAGAATCACAAGGTCGGGAGCGATAAAAAAAGCGCGAAACAGTTGATGTCCGCGCTCCGGCCTTGTCCGCTCAAAGCTAGTGGCGTCTATTGCACATCTCACGATGACGCGGAGAAGCATGATGCAAACGGCGGTGATGATTGGCCACATCACTTCTTGCACTCGCAAATAAAAAAGCCCCGAACGAATCGGGGACTACGCCTTAGGATTTAGTACTTCGGGAGGATATGAGGCCCAACCAGTAGAGCACGCGTTCGCCGTATTTCTCGGCGAGAATAAAAAAACCAAGCATCAAAGCCGTGGAAAGAATGGCAGTGCACACGACATAAAAGAAAAATAGCATAGCTTTTTGAGAAGTAAGAGCAACCAAAAAAGGCATGACAATGAGAAGCAGCGCTACTATTGAACGAGCATATTTCCGATCGATTTGAGTTCTCACTTCTGTACGCGCGCCAGCCACGATAGATATCCTAGCAATAGGGGGTACCTATGACAAGGCCTTGCGCGCGTCCTCCCATCTTGCTGATATATAAAGACTTCTGAGATTAACGATAAGAAGGATTCCGCCGGATTGCAACCCCTGCATGCTGATTGAAGGTCATAAAGTATTATGCATAAAGGTGTTTTGTAAGGTGGGGTGATCTGCCAATTCGGCAACTTCAATGCGGAGAGGGTGGGATTCTGACCGTTGACTATCGCCAAGATTAGCCAATATTAGCGGAGAACAAGTCGTGTGAAATCAACGCGAATTCAGAGGACTCGTTTTCGCCTGGGAAATCCTGCCGATTTTCAGGTCCCTCCTCCGGTAGATTTTCTATCATGATAAGCCCGATCTTATCCCCATAAAATCATAGCATTTTTCCTGGGTTTTGCTCTGGTAGCCTGCCAACAAGTGCATCGGAATGGTTCAGAGTCTTGCCTAGTTATTTGGATTGTTGGGTTCAGATCATTTTAGACAAAGTATTTCTTGAAATAATCGAAAAGTGCCTGCATGTCTCCGAGGACGCGGTCGGCAAAACGAAGGGCTTCCTCGCGTGTCTTGCATTGCACAAATTGACTCGATTGGCTGTGCAGTTGAATATGCCGAAATTCCTTCAGTCGCTGTTTTGCCGATTCCATCTTGGCCTCGTGAGTTGGTATTTTGGCCTTGAGGGATTTTGCTTCTTTAGTGTCAAAAGCGTTCGTCAAGCTGTAGCCAGGTTCTTGTAAAATCGTCCTGGTACACATTCCCGTCCTGACAACGATTTCGCCCAAGAACCCCTCGTAGACTCGACCGACTGGCATTACCGCAGGCGAATAATCTACCAAGTCGAGGCCAGAGAGCATCACCTGATACGCGGCGATAAGTGCTTGTCTGTCGTGCTCTGGCAACAGCAAAAATAGCTCCTTTTTGATTTTATTGAGGATGGCTTCTTCGGGGGTGGATACTTTGGTAGCGGCGGGCTTTTTGAAGTAGTTGGGGTCCTTACGAAAACCTCCAACGTGTTTGTTGATTTCGTCTTTAAGCTGACAATCTGTCCCCGCAACATTTACCTTCCCGGTTATGAAAAGGTCGATGGTGACGATCTGCCCCATGTGCTCCAATGTCAAGCGTCTAGCATTTCGGATTTCGACCCGCTGTACGTTGTATTCGCCGCCAAACATGGATTCGAGATGGTCAAGAACGTCCGCCATGATAGCCTCGATTAATTCGACAAGCAGATGAAGAAAGTATATCTGATTATAGATGTCGCAAGCGGAGGCAAGAGGCTAAACAACGTCGGGGGTGGCTTCTAGACTGACGGATTGGAACCGTTGGTCTATCCGTTGTGCGAACTCTAGTTTGGCAGTTGGTCTATTTCGCACGGCCCGATTCATCCGTCTTTTCGATCTGCACGGTCGCCGCTGGATACGCCATTAGAATTTCGCGCTTGCGGCCCTTGTGCATCCGCGCCCCTTCACATCAAGCCCAATTCGCGTGCCGCTTTAGGCTGCTCATTCTTAAAACGCTCAACTGCTTCGATTGTCTTCTGGATCACTTCCTGAACGACCGGGAGCGCGAACTGATCTGCGTCGAGCATGCGAGGGGAAATGAGGTTTCTACCCCAATCGACCTGCACGATATAGGCTTCGACCAATGAGCGAAACTGGACATCGTTGAACACAAGTGGATAGCCGTTCGTATGAACGCCATCGAACGTCAAGGATTTGTACGTCGCCATTACTAGGCGGAATGCTTCGGCGTGCTTCGACGCCCACTTCCTCTTCGCCTCTGCGTCAGCCTTTAGCAAATCGACTTGTTTCTTCGTGTAGTAAACACCGATTAGAGCTATAAGACTGACTACGAGTCCGGCCACAGCCAAAAAGCTCATTATCCGTTTCGACTCTCGTATCCCACAGCCCGGCAATGCCGTAGCGAATAGAGTGCATGATACGGCCATCCAGTGGCCTGTAACTGTGCTGGTGTAACTGGCCCCAACACTTGGCCGCAATCCGGGCATTGGAAGGTATTGGCATCAATCGGCGGCCTACGATTCAACGGCCCTTCGCTTATGTTCACCTGTTCGATTGGGATTGGAGCAATGATTCGATAATAGCGCCGACCTTCGCCCCGTGACGTGTCGCCGTCTTTGGCGAGCACACCTAGCCGTTCAAGCTCCCGAAGTCTCGATGGAGGAAATGTTCCGCCGAATTTTGCTTTGTAACGCCGAGCTACCCACGAAAAGCAGATTACGGGCTGTCCGTAGTCAAGGCAGGCCCAAAGTACCCGTCGCAACTCGGGATCATTCAGTGCTTCGTTGGTCATGTTCGGCCACTTCTTGCAGAAGATTATAAACCTCGTTGCAACCGCGCATAGGCACAGTTGTGGCAGGTGCGATAGAATAGCGACATGGATTGAAATTCATCTACACCTGCACCTATGAACGTACAAAAAATTGCGAAACTATCAAAAGAAGAACTGAAATCACGGCTGGCGGTGCTTGATGAACGGCTTCAGAAGCGCGGCGATCCGCTCAGGTATCGTCCGCTTCAGTGTTTTAAGTCAATATATGGAAAAATTCAAGACAGGGTTCTTCACGACGCATTATTTGCAGAAATAGTTTGCTGGTTTCAACAGAAATACGGAATAGATAGGGTTTGGGATGGTGTGATTGGCAGAGTTCCAGTCCTGCTGCGAGGCAACGTTTATCTCGTTGCCATCCCGTTCACGAGCGGCAATACGACTTTGAAGCTCACCGATCACATCGAGGATTTGCCTGAAAAAATTGGAACAACGCTTACCCAAGAGGAGTTCAATTCGCTTGGTCGAAAGGTCTCGGGTGCAACTTTAGCTTTTCAGCGTCTATACGACTGGTCTATCGGTGATGAATTCCTAGACGACTTTGAGCGCGGCTTGGTGTGGAGGGGCCTCTTTGACCTCGAAAATGCCGCTTACTCACTCAAGCGCGTCAGTGATACACAGACGACGATATTCCATGCTCATGCTGCTGCGGAAAAGTTCCTGAAGGCTGCCCTAAAGCGTTCTGGATACAATGCTGATCTCAAGGCGTTAGGCCACGGATTACCAAGAATTTTTCAACAACTAATGAACATTAAAGGCCCATATGCTTGGCTACAAAGTTCAATCGACTCGCTTCAAAACTTCGCACCTAACATGGAAATCAGATACCAACTTCTACCACGGTCGATAGAAAACGCAATTTCTGCATTCAACGCTTCGCTAAGTGTATGCGCTACGTTGGCTCAAATGTGGCTGTTCGATGTTGCAAGAGGTACGGAGCAAGCGCAATTCGTTCCCGGTAACTTCTACCGAGACGGTAGTGGATCAAACTTTTTCTGCAAGGAACTTTCGTTGACCAAGGATAAAAGGCCAGCAGTGGTACTGACGCGCTTTGATGAATTCCCGAACCTTGGGATGATAATGATGGACATCGTTGTCGGCGTCGAACAGAGTGCCATCTATTTGGAAGTAACAGATGTCGCCCAAATCAACGAGTTGAGAACTCGCTACGAATTTCACTTGAAGAATCGTGGCAACGAGATCAGTCCCACAGTCTTGGGAATAGAAACGACCTCCGGGCCGGAAGGAAGTTACACAACAGGAATGGTCCGAATAGATTTAACCGAGCCTTGGTAGGCACAAAATCTTATCGTTTGCTAATCGCAGAAGTCTTGCGGCGACGTTCAACGGTGTGAATAAATTGAGAGATAGTGTCGAGCAACAGAAACACTTTCAACGAATTCGCCTCGGTAGCATAGTCCACACTTTCTCCGTGCAGGATCGCATGACGATTGACAGAACTCGGCGAGACCCCGTTATTGAAATCGAAGTTCGCAAACATTTGGTTGTGTACAAAGCTGGCGAAGGACTTTCCGAATAATTTGGGCTGCTTTCTTACATAGTACGCAGCAAACTTCTCTGCGCTGATGACCTTTTTCGGGTTCTGGCTTGGGCGTAGGTATTGCTTGCGGAATTTCCGCATAACGCCGTCAACCAATGGCAGAAGCGTTGGCACGCTAACCGTCCACTTCCCCGCCCTGTGCGCTTCTAAACTGTCGAGAATGATTTGCTTGCGGTCCGCGAAATAGGACAGACTGAACCACTTTTCAATTCTTTCTCTCAGTCGCGCACCATCATTTTCATTGAACAGAGAGCAAAGATAGCGGTCTATTTGGTCTGTCTTTCCTTCCCGGCCCAATCGAAGGAGTTCTCGCTTTACGGGACCGTTGATGTCCTTCTGGAGAATCCACCAGCCGTGGGCAGAAAGCAGGCGGCTTAACTCCTCGTCTTCTCCCGTAAGGAGTTTTATTGTTGCGTCATGCTTGCCGCCGCTCCTTGACAGCAGTTGAATCAAGCCCTCTTTTATGCCTTGCTTTTCTTCGATAGGAAGTTTATCTACGTGGTCGGCAAATTCTCCCATCTTTTGGAAGAAGGATCGGGCGAGATGCCCCATGAACTGTCCGAAGGACTGAGGTTGGCTTTGTGAAGTAACGGTCATTTTCACACCTTGCTTTCAGCATAACAAAGAGAGTGAATTGCAGTACAATCGCGGCCCATGCCCAAGAAGAAACGCGCTGGATTATCCCCGGAGGTCTTAGCCGTCCTGCGAAGCTCGCCTAATCTGGAGCCGTGTCCAAAAGGTGGGGCGAGTGCCCATCGAGCAATTCTTTGAACACTTGAGAAACGATAAGTGTGAAACGTGTCTGGCGTTCTTCCGTGAATTGGACCGTGAGTCAGAGATGATTGACCTGCTGACCGGGAGCAAGAACTAGGGAGCCGTTGGTCTCGTTCAGTCGCCGCGCATAGTTTTCCATTTTATCTTTTGGCCCGAATGCACACGGCCAGTCCTTGTCCGGGTCATCCAGCATGACCGTGGCCCACACTTCCCGGCTCCCTTCGCCGGGGCCTGAAGCTATTGTCCATAATTCGGCTTTGAATTGCGAAGTGTTCGTTGAGTTCTGCGCTTCTATCTTCTCTCTCATGGATTCCTACTTCAGCCAGCCTTTCTTCTTTGCCGTTTGAATAACTTTCTTGAAATCATGCACGGGAACAAAAGGGGCGAACTGGCCCCATACCCAACGCCCGCGCATAGCTGGCTTTTTGCCGATGATGTAGTACCCAAGACGAAGTTGTTTGCGACCATCGTCAAATTCGATTCGTTGCAGGTAGATTAGCTTGCCGGGTCTATCTGACTGCGCAACGTGAAACTCGCCGGTGATCGTGAAATGGTTTCGGCTGCCGTCCGGCCTCGTTGCCGAGCCGCGCTCTCCGATGTGCTTTGGTGCAGGTGGATAATGCATTCGCCGACTTTCAGGAACGCGAGGCCAGCCCATGTTACAATCAGACTCCCCGTCGCTTCTACTGAAATTCCCTTCCTCTGCTCACACTTTTCGGGAGCTTCCTTATGGATGCAAAGAATTGGGCAGCGAACTATTCGCGGGATGATCTCAATGTCCTGTGCGACGTGCTTTCCAACCAAAATGAGAAACTAATTCAGCAGGTCAAGGATTTGGAAGAGGAGCTTCGCGGAATCATCAAGGCCGCACGGTGCGCATACGCGCTGCGGAATACCGACGCGGCGACCGGGCTTACACAGTTGATTGAAGCCATCCGGCAAACGAAAGAGCGTTGCGAAAAGAGAAAGCACGATGCACAGATGCAGCGGAGCGTAGAAGCGATGAAGGAGATCGAGACGTAGGCCGGGATGGGTCTACGAAATAAAACTCGACGGCTTCTGCGCTGTAGCCGTGAAAACTGATGGCCGGTCCACAATTCAATTGCCCGAAGAGCATTCGAGATTTTTGAAGGCAAGGGTCGCGGGCCCGGTCGTGAATTGGATGACTGGCTTTGTGCCGAATCCGAGATGCTTCACCCCATGCACCTCGAACTCGCGGAATCGGATAGCGACCTTACGGTTCGCGCAGAAGTACCCGGTTTCAGCGCCAAGGAACTTGAAATCAACGTCGAACCTCGGCGTTTGACCGTCACCGGAAAGCGTGAAACGAAGGATGAAACCAGAAAGGGCAAGACAGTTTATTCCGAGTTGTGCGGAAATGAGATTTTGCGGGTTGTTGACCTGCCAACAGAGGTGGATATCTCCAACGTAAGCGCTAATCTGAGGGACGGCATCCTTAGCATCAAAATGGCGAAGACTACGGCTCCCAGGTCAGTTCGCGTTGAGCTAAAAACTGCTTAGTAGAAGAACTCCGAGGGCGGGATCAATTCGGTGACTCGGCCTGAACCCAAACCGTGCAAACCGAAATACGTAAAGATTCCGTTCGACCAAATGCTTCGGCACATCAAAAAGGATAAATGCGAACAGTGTCGAGCAGTGGTGCTCTACCACATAAGAGAATCTGAGATCGACAGGTTTTTGCGGCAAAGCCGGAACTAGAGCTTCCGACAAACGAGCACTCTCTGCGTTCGCAGATAGTTGAGAAGTCTGTTCGCCGCACCCCAAACCTTCGGCGGTTCCCAGGAAGCGGCTCCGGGTCCTCACGCTCCCGCTCTTTGACGGGTGGTGGCAAAAACACCACTTCTCGATTCTTCGCTCTGCCTTTTCCCTTTAGTTTTTGCGCGAGCGGGTTCCAGCAATCCGAAGCAGATGTCGTATTCCTTACCCTCAATTTCCTTCTGCAAACAATCTTTCGCTTCGCCACATAGATCGCAAATACCACGACTCCCACCAGGCTTATCCTACATCCGTCTCGGGGATCAGGTTGCCTAACTGTCTGTTCCAAATACTAGGCTGACCTTCCGTTTTTCACACTTTATTCACAGAGAATTATTGCGAGTACTATTGACTTCCGGCTTAGAGTACTGCAAGCGTATCACTACTCTGGCGACTTCATAACTATAGAAGTCTGCTTTGCAGACGCCGGAGAGGTGTGTCTGCATTCGAATTTCGTAACGATTCTCAGTGGCGAGAGTCTCTTTACTGAGACGGCGTTAAATGATCTGGGTCCAGTCGTGTGGAGGTGGATTGTGATCAAAAGGATGTCTGTTGTTCTGTTTGTCCTTGGTGCTCTGCTATGCGCTTCGAGTTCGACCTTGCGTGCCCAGTCCAATAATCCAGCCTGCTTCGGAGTCGTGTACTGTAGCTGGACTTCACTTTGGGGCGAAGGTTGTGGAAATCCGCCCGTTCCTTCAGGAGCGTTCGACTGCGCAGGCATTCCTTGGCAGTTTGCATACGCTTGTAAAGTAATGAATAACATCTGCGCGCCCTCTTTCGGCCCTAAGGAAACTCATTGCCCATGCAATGCGGCTGGTGCCCCGATTAGCTTAGCCACCGGCAATACATACATTGAGGAGACGGACGTAAGGGTTCCGGGTCTTTCCAACGGACTGACGCTCGCCAGAAGGTGGAACAGTCAGTGGCCATCGACACAAACCGCGTTCCAAGTCGGTTTATTTGGACCCAATTGGCGATCCACATACGAAGAGCGCGTATTCGTAGGAGACGATCACTACATCAAGTACGCCCGAAGTGACGGGAGTTTCTGGTCCTTTGGGACGATTGGAACAGGGCTATGGGGGCCAGCCGCACCCGCAAACGTCGCTGTTACTCTCGCGCAGAGCGGGAACCAGAATTGGACAATGACGTTCCAGAATGGTGAGCAAAGAGTTTTTAGCATAACGAGTGGGTCGCTAGTCGCCATCATCGATCGGAACGGCAATACAACACAACTTTCCTATGATGCTCTCAATCGTCTCACCACGGTTACCGATCCAGCCTCGCGCCATCTCTACTTTTCTTATCCAAGCGATACGAGTTATCTGATAGCTAGCGTCACTTCGGACGTAGGACTTTCCTTGTCGTATGCCTATGACAGCCAAGGGCGGTTAACGACAGTCACGAGACCCGATCAGACGACGATCTCCTTTACCTATGACAGCAACTCTATGGTTACCGCTGTGAAGGATTCGAATGGGAAGATTCTTGAATCGCACACCTACGATAGTAGCGGGCGAGGACTGACCTCATCGAGGGCGAATGGCGTTGAGGCCGTCACCATCTCTTACCAATAAGCTCAACACAGTCTGACTTCGAATTTGTAACTGAAGTGCTCGATTCCGCTCGAAGCACACCAGGGAGGCTGCAAACATGCACCTGAGCATAGGGAAACGCGTTTTCAGCTTGGCACTTTCGCTCTTGGTCTTCGCTTGCGGCCGAGTCTTTGCCCAGGGGTCTTTGCCTTCCGGCTGGTCGGACGGAGACATTGGGTCGGTCGGCGTGTCTGGAAGCGCAAGCTATACGAGCAATGTCTTTACGGTGAAAGGCTCCGGGCTAGGAGGGATGTCAGGTTCGTCGGATTCGTTCCACTTTGCCTACCAAGCGCTTTCGGGCGACGGAACCATCGTTGCCAGACTGGCTAGCTTGCAGGGGAGCAGCTCGGCACAAGCTGGAGTGACGATTCGAGAAACTTTGAACGCGAACGCCACGAACGCTTTCACGGTTTATCAGTCTTCATACGCTGAATTTTACGACCGGACGAGCACTGGGGGAAATGAGACTTATTTGGGGAGCCCCTATGTGTATCACGCGTTGCCGTACTGGGTGAAATTGATACGGAGCGGGAGTACCTTCAGCAGCTACGGATCGTCGGACGGAATCAACTGGACGCAATTGGCAACGAACCAGACGATCACGATGGCCCAGAGCGTTTACATTGGGCTAATGGTGAGCAATCAGAGCAACTCCAGCCTTGCAACGGCAACATTTGACAATGTCTCGATTAGCTCAACGTCCTCTCCCGCTCCTGCAATTACATCTTTATCCGCCACAACGGGACCAGTGGGAAGCCAGTTCACGATTTCGGGTTCTGGTTTTGGCGCGTCGCAGGGCAGCAGCACTGTGATGCTTGGTAGCTCAGCAATGACGGTCAACTCTTGGAGCAGCAGCCAGATTAGTGTGACAGTCCCGTCTGGAGCAGCCTCAGGTGATGTCGTCGTATCAGTTGCCCCGAGTATGAACGACAGCAATCCCGTCGAGTTTACCGTGGAGAGCAACGCGCTGCCATCAGGATGGGTGGACGAAGACCTTGGAGTAGTCGGCGTGATGGGGAGTGCTAGCTATGCAAGTGGCGTATTCACAGTAAGAGGATCAGGGGTAGGAGGGATGTCATCGGGGACGGCGGATTCCTTCCATCTTGTTTACCAGCCGCTATCAGGGGACGGAACACTTGTAGCGCGGGTGGTGAGTAGTTCCGCTGGCGAGGCGGGAGTGACAATTCGAGAGACCCTAAATCCTAATGCCGCCAATGCCTATACAGTTTATCAGGCAACTTGCATCGAGTTTTACGACCGGACGAGTACCGGAGGCAGTGAGACTTATCTTGGCAGCCCGTATGTGTGCCACGCACTGCCCTACTGGATGAAGGTGGTGCGGAGCGGAAGCACTTTCAGCAGCTACGCATCGCCGGACGGAGTCAACTGGACTCAAATGGCATCGAGCAAGACGATCACCATGGCGCAAACCGTGTACATCGGGTTGGTGGCGAGCAGCGAAAGCAACTCCAGTCTTGCGACGGCAACCTTCGACAGCGTCTCGCTTAGCTCCACTGCATCCCCGGCTCCCATCATCAACAGCATCTCTCCTGCCGCTGGAGTGGCGGGAACCCAAGCAGTGATTTCTGGTTCTGGCTTCGGGGCCACTCAAGGTAGCAGCACTGTATTCATGAACGGTTCGCCGATCACGGTTAATTCGTGGAGCGATACATCGATTACGGTGACAATTCCCACGAACGCTGCCACTGGTCCGGTGGTGGTGTCTGTAGCCCCGTCCATGAACGACAGCAACGCCGTCTTATTCTTTGTCGGCACCCAAACCCTGCCTTCATCTTCATGGCTGGATTTGGATGTTGGAAGTGTGGGTGTTGTTGGAAGTGCGTCCTACGCGAGTGGCGTTTTTACTGTGAAGGGGTCCGGGGCTGGGGTTGTTGGAACGGCTGACAATATGAACTTTCTGTTCCTACCCTTTTCGGGAGACGGAACAGTCGTGGCTCGCGTCGTCAGTGTCCAAGGCACAACAAGCGCTCAAGCGGGAGTGATGATCCGCGAAACGCTCAGCCCGAATGCTACGAACACCTTTATGTGCTTTTGTAGCAACACCATGTACTTTTACGACCGCGCGACGACGGGGGCGCAGGAGAACAATTTAGGCAGTAGTGGCTCGGGCCTGCCATATTGGGTGAAGCTCGTGCGTGCAGGAAACACCTTTACGGCATACACCTCCACAAGCGGATTGATTTGGACCCAAGTGTCGAGCCAAACCTTCACAATGGCACAGAACGTTTACGTCGGTCTAGCAGTGAGCAATTACAGCAATTCCAGTCTTGCCACAGCGACTTTCGATAACGTCTCCATCGGTTCTGCCGCGTCTCCGGCTCCGGTGATTGCTGGCTTGTCCGCGACGACCGGATCAGTTGGAAGCATCGTGGGAATTGACGGCTCCGGGTTCGGCAATTCCCAGGGCAGTAGCTTCGTGACACTGAATGGCGTGTTAGCGCCGGTGAGTACTTGGACTGCCTCGAACATCGTCATCACAGTTCCGTCGGGAGCGACTACAGGCCTCCTCGTGGTTACCGTCGCCCCCAATATGAACAGCAGCAACCCAGTTCAGTTCGAAGTGACCACGCAACCGCTGCCACTCGGATGGCTGGATCAGGATATTGGCATAGCTGGAGGCACTGCCACCTATTCGGGCGGGCAATTCGTCGTGAATAGTGGTGGCGCGGGATCAATCTCTGGCACGGCAGATGCGTTCCATTTTGTCTATCAGCGTTTGTCGGGAGATGGAACCATTGTTGCCAGAGTGGCTTACTTGAGTGGGAGTTATTCGCCGCAGGCAGGGGTCATGGTCAGAGAGACATTGAGCGTTGGCTCGAAGCATGCGTTTGTGTACTTTCAGCCGAGCACGGCATCCCTTTATTATCGTTCGACTGCAGGTGGAAGCACTTCTACCCAAGCAACCAGCTTCAGCAACCCGAGCGGCAATTATCCGTACTGGGTGAAGCTTACGCGGAGTGGAAGCAGTTTTACTGCATACGTGTCCGCTGACAATGTCTATTGGACGCAGGTTGGAACAAGCCAAACGATCACAATGGCGACGGATGTGTATATCGGCATGGCCCTAAGCAGTCTCGGGGCCAGCGCGAATTTCGATAATGTGTCGGTTAGTTCAGCGACGACAACACCGCCAGTCATTACGGGTTTATCTACCTCGACGGCGTCAATCGGGAGCCAAGTTGTCGTCAGTGGCTCCGGTTTTGGAGCGGTCGAAAATGGCAGCGCCGTGACGCTCAACGATAATCCCGTGCCCATCGTCTCCTGGAGCGACACTTCCATCACAATAACCATTCCCGCAGGCGCGGTGTCTGGGCTGCTCGGAGTGTCGGTCGCACCGAGCATGAACGACAGCAATGCGGTATATCTTGAGATAACTCCCTTACCGTTGCCTGTTTCATGGATGGATCAAGACATCGCTTCTGTCGGAGTGGGAAGCGCAACCTATTCCAATTCGAGCGGGATATTTACGGTCAAGGGCGCTGGGGCATCCATTGGAAACACGGCAGACTCGTTCCACTTTGCTTACCAGCCGCTTTCAGGGGATGGAACCTTCATTGCGAGGCTAATCAGCTATAAATCCCTGAGCACTCCTCAAATTGGAGTGATGATCCGAGAGACGATGGACCCAGGTGCGAAGGACGTTTTTGTAACGTTCCAGCCGAACACGGCGTCCCTTTTTTATCGTTCGACCACTGGAGGAAGCGCTTCTACTCAATCAACCAGCTTCAGCAACCCAAGCGGCAATTATCCGTATTGGCTAAAGATTACACGAAGCGGAAACACCTTCAGCGGCTACATTTCGGCAGATGGCGCTTCCTGGACCCAAGTGGGGACGACCCAAACGATCACGATGGCTCAGAACGTCTACGTCGGCTTAGCCGTAACGCTGAGTAGTACGACGGCGCTTTTCGACAACGTGTCGATTAGCTCGACTGCTTTGCCTGCACCGATCATCACCGGCGTTTCGGCTACGACCGGAGCAATCGGAAGCCAAGTCGTAATCAATGGCTCGCATTTTGGAAGCTCACAGGGAAATGGTGCGGTGATGCTCAGCGATACGCCCATGACCGTCAATTCGTGGAGCGACACATCGATCTCAATAACCATCGCCCCGGCCGCGATCTCCGGCTACTTGGCCGTACTCGCCGGTCCAAGCATGAACGCCAGCAACGCGGTAGTTTTTACGGTGACTTCGCAGCCCCTTCCCGCAGGATGGCTCGACACAGATATCGGCACTGTTTATACGGCGGGGAGCGCCACTTACAACAACGCCGTATTCACTCTCAATGCCCGAGGATCAGGCATCGACGGTGGAAACAACTCAGGCTCGCTAACCGCAGACGGATTCCATTTTGCTTATCAGTCACTTTCTGGTGACGGCGCCATTGTCGCTAGGGTCAGCAATATCCAAGGGGAAAACGCTGGCATTCAGGCGGGAGTAATGATTCGCCAGACGCTGGACCCAGGGGCGGTGAATGCTTTTGTGTGGTTCTACGCAAATAACGCCACTTTCGGGTATCGAACCAGCAGCGGCGCCTCTGCCAGCATGCAGACGACGGGCACGAACTTCAGCGCTGCCTATTATCCATACTGGGTGAAACTGGCGAGGCTGGGGAACACGTTTAGAGCTTACGTTTCGCCGGACGGCCAAAGTTGGACGCAGGTCGGTACGACTCAAACCATCAGCATGCCGCAGACCGTCGATTTCGGCCTTGCTCTGTGCAATTGCGCAGCCCTTAACGCCGCGACGTTCGACAATGTGTCTATTACCAGCGGCACCATGGCCCTCATATCGAGTATCACGCCCACCTATGGAACCATCGGAACTTCAGTGACGATCAACGGTTCGAGCTTTGGCAGTTCGCAGGGAGCGAGCACGGTAAGATTCAACGGCGCACTTGCCAATTCGGTAACGAGTTGGTCGGATACGCAAATTGTCGCGGTGGTTCCAGCAAACGCGAGTACGGGTGGTGTGAGCGTAGTGGTGAATGGAATCGAGAGCAATACGGATGTGGGCTTTACATTCTACAACCCGGTGATCACCAGCGTGACGCCAACCACAGGCCAGGTAGGCGCAACCGTAGTCGTCACGGGTTCCGGTTTTGGCCCGTACCAGCTCTCCGGTTTCAATGTTTTGATCAACGGAGTACCTGCCACGGTTTTAGGGATCAGCTACGGCGTGGTGGCATGGAGCAACACAAGTATTACTGTCATCGTGCCGCAAACGACGAGTGGTCCCCTCGTAGTCTCTTTGCAAGGGATTGCCAGCAACGCGGTACAGTTTAACGTGGAGAACTTGAGCGTTACTGGGCTTTCGCCAAGCTCTGGACCCATTGGTTCAGCGGTCACGATCACTGGCACGGGCTTTGGCTCATCGCAAGCTACTAGCACATTAAACTTTTACGGCGCACCGGCGACGACAATCCAGAGTTGGAGTGACACGGCGATTGTGGCCACTGTCCCAGCGGGAACTTCGACGGGTCCAGTGAACGTGACGGTTGGCGGAATTCTCCGATATGGACCGTCCTTTTCGGTGACCGGATCGGTACACTTGACAGATTCGCTGGGCAACACTTCCAGTGTTTCTTCGGCGATTGTGGGTGGGTCCTGGGTGTTGGCGAATGCGCAGGGATCGGGCTGCTCCAGTTGTACCCAGCGCGGGAACATCAGCTACACCTACGATCCGGCTGGTCATCCGCTGACGCTCACGGACGAGAACGGAAACACCACGACGTATACCTACGACGCATACGGGAACGCATTGACCGTAACGGTGCCGGTCAGTTCCGGCGTGACGGCCACGACCACTTACACGTACAACAGCTTCGGCGAAGTGCTAACGGCAACCGATCCGCTCGGGAAAGTGACCACGAATACCTACGACACGCATGGAAACTTGCTGACGGTGACGACGCCGTCGCCATCGTCCGGCGTTGCCGGCAGCGTGACCACGTTCACCTACAACACGCTGGGGGAATTGCTGACGATCAAGGACCCGCTAAACAACGTGACGACGCTGACGTACACGACAGCGGGGTTGATCAACACGGTTACCGACGCGCAGAACAACGTGACCACGTACGGCTACGACGGGCGCGGCAACCGCACTTCGGTGACCGACGCGCTGAACCATCAAACCACGTTTACCTATGATGCGATGGACCGGCTGACGAGGATCACTTATCCCGACACGACAACTACGCAGCTTGGCTACGATTATCGCGGGCGGCGCACCAGCGTGACGGATCAGAACGGCAAGGTGACCACGTATGCGTACGACGACGCGGACCGGCTGACCAGCGTGACGGACGCGGCGAACCACGTGACCACGTACAACTACGACACGGAAAACAATTTGACGAGCATCCAGGACGCGAACCTGAACACCACTTCGTTTACGTATGATGCATTCGGGCGCGTGACGAAGACGACGTTCCCGTCGGGCTACATCGAGATGTACGCCTACGACGCGGACAACAATTTGACGGCCAAGACGGACCGCAAGAACCAGCAGATTACCTACGCCTACGACATGCTGAACCGGCTGACGACGAAAACGTATCCGGACAGCACGACGGTGAACTACACCTACGACCTGGACAGCCGGTTGAC
>JACXTT010004025.1_pt1 | contig 22091 bp, 21 predicted proteins | sample 9270951 | NCBI WGS metagenome assembly JACXTT01 (sample SAMN15532306, study PRJNA645909) | rock metagenome | isolation source: weathered quartz diorite | place: Puerto Rico | collected 2017-06-21
ATGGCGTAGGGCGCCGGGTACTGGTCCTTGCGCACCTTTTTGGCAACCTGCTTGCGCGACATATTGGCGACGATGTCGCGAATCACCGGCGCATTGCTGAGCGCGTCCTTGAAGCCGGGACGATGCGGCGCCGGCGGTTTCATGAGCAGCATGCGCGCCGCGTTCATGAAATGGCGACGCGGCGTAACGGCATCGACGAGTCCCATTTTTTTCGCCTTGCGCGCATCGACGCCGCGGCCGGTGAGCATCAGGTCCAGCGCCTGCAGGGCGCCGATCAATCGCGGCATGCGCATGGCGCCGCCCCAGCCGGGGACGATGCCGATCATCACTTCCGGCAGGGCCATTTTTGTTTTCGGGCCGTCATCCATCAGGCGGTAGCGGCAGGCCAGCGAAAGCTCGGTGCCGCCGCCCATGCAAAAACCATGGATCATCGCCAGCGTCGGAAACGGCAGAGCCTCGACCTGATCGAACACATCATTGCCGAGCTTGGTGAAGGCGTAAGCTTCTTCGGCGGTTTTGAGCGTGGTGAATTCATCGATGTCGGCGCCGGCGGCGAAGCCGTTTTCCTTGGCCGACAGAATCGCGAGGCCCTTCGGCGGATTGCGCTTCAGCTCGACGCAGATATCGGCCAGCTCGCGCAGCGCCTCGCTTGAAAAGATGTTGGTGCTCTCGCTTTGATCAGCGTGCGATTTGTCGAAATACAGCCAGGCGAGATTGTCGCCATCGCGTTCAAGACGCCAGTGTTTCCAGCTTTGCATTTGTGAAGTCCTTGAGAGCGGTAATGTTTTCTTGGTATGCGCTTTGAATGGCAGCGAGTGCCACGCTTGTCGGTGATAGCGCTGCAATTTCAATCGGTTTGAAAGTTGAAACTCCAGCATTGGCGCGGCTTTCCAGGCATTTTTGCCCGGAGACGCCCGCCGATGCTGGAGTTTCGCTTTTAACTTGCTGGCCGTTTGGCGGGCTTCGATTCAGCCACACCGCGCCGATGCCGGCATTGCGCGCGCCCTGCACATCGGCATGCAGGCTGTCGCCGACCATCACGGTCTGCCTGGCGCTGGCGCCGAGGCGTTCCAACGCCAGCGCAAAAATTTTCGCATCCGGCTTGGCTACGCCCACATCTTCGGAGATGACGATGGCCTCGAAGTAGCGCGCGATATCGAGTTCGCGCAATTTGGCGAACTGCTCTGCGACCGCGTTGTTGCTGATGAGGCCCAGGCGCGCCTTGCCATGCAGCGCATCTAGCAATTCGCGTGCGCCATCGACCAAGGCGCGATTGCCGCGATGCTCGCGGCGATAGGTGTCGGCAATCGTCAGCGATTCATCAATCGACAGCGGGCGATCAAAGGTCGCGAAGGCCTCGATCATGCGCGCGGCACGTGCTTCATCGAGACTCAACTCGCCACGCAGAAAACGCTGGTGATAAACCTCGAGCACGCGCGCATGCTCGCTTGCAAATTTGTCGAAGGGCAGATCACCGGCGTGCGCCGCATGGATTGCCCGCAGGGCGATATGCGTCGCACGCTGATGATCGAACAGCGTATCGTCCAGATCGAACAGGATGAACGGCGGCAGCATCAAATCAGTGCGATGAGCGAGGACAATCAAACGCGCTGCAACAGCATCGCCCCGCCCTGCCCGCCGCCGATGCACAGCGAGGCCGCGGCTCGTTTGCCGCCGGTGCGCTCGAGCGTCTTCAGGGCATGCAGCACCACCCGCGCGCCCGATGCGCCGATCGGATGGCCGATGGCGATGGCGCCGCCGTCGACGTTGAATTTGCTGCGATCCATCTTGCCGAAGGCGCCCGAGAGACCAAGCTTTTCCTTGCAGTAGGCTTCCGACTCCCAGGCGGCGAGACAACCCAGGGCCTGCGCGGCGAAGGCTTCATTGATTTCCAGGCAATCGAGGTCGGCGAGACCCATGCCATTGCGTTGCAGCATCGGCGTGATGGCGTGCACCGGACCGAGCCCCATTTCCGAAGGATCGAGCGCGCTCCATTGGGAATCGATGATGGCCCCCAGCGGTTTGAGATTGTGTTTTGCGACGGCTTCTTCCGACGCAAGTATCAACATGGCAGCACCATCGGTCACTTGCGAAGAATTCCCGGCAGTGACGGCGCCATAGACTTTGTCGAATACCGGGCGCAGTTTGGCGAGGCGCTCGGGCGTGGAATCGGTGCGCACGCCATCGTCCTCTTTGTAGACATTGCCGGCGGCATCGATCAGCGGCTCGATCTCGCTGAAGTGCCCCGCCTCGCGTCCGGCCAGCACGCGCAAATGGGACTCCGCGGCAAAGGCATCCATCATTTCGCGGGTGATGCCAAAACGCTTGGCGACGATTTCCGCAGTCTGGCCCATGGTCAGTTTGACGATCGGATCGGTGAGGCCTTTCAAAATCGCAATCACCGGTGCCAGGTAAGCAAGGCGGAATTGCGCGGCCACGCCGGCGCGCTGGCCAAAGGATTTCGCTCCGTACCAATCCGCCAGCCAGTTGACCATCTTCGGTCCGAACAGCAGCGGCGCATGGCTCATGGCATCGGTGCCGCCGGCCAGCACCAGATGCGATTTGCCGGCGAGGATGTTCACATAGGCCGAATCCAGCGCCTGCATGCCGGAAGCGCAATTGCGCATCACGGTCCAGGCGGGCACCTTGTCGCCGCAGCCCAGGCGCAATGCCACCACGCGGCCGATATTGGCTTCATCGGCACTGGGCATGGCGGCGCCGACAATGACTTCATCGAACGCGGTCGGTGAAAATTTCTGCCGCGCCAGCAGAGGCCGCGCGCAACCCACTGCAAGATCGCCGCCGGAAAATGGGCCGGGCTTGCTTTTGGCTTTGAGGAAAGGCGTGCGTGCCCCGTCGATGACAAAGACCGGTTTTGCCATGATTATTCCGCCGCCATCGTGTGTTGCCAGGAAGCGGGCACGACCACCGCGAGGCCAAAGTTTTTATTGAAGTCATCGACGCGCACCACGTCCTTGGTCAGAATTCGTGCGCGCTTCCACTGCGCGAGCTCGGTTTCGGTGATGACCGACAACTGCATCGCCTGCTCGAAGATGGCGTCCTGGCCTCGTGCGCTGATGCGTCCCGCTTTCTGCGCGCTGCGCACCTTGGCTTCGATCGGCTCGGCGGCGATGACCGCATTCATGGCGGCGTTGAGATGGCCAAATATATCTTTCTCGTCGTTGGGCAGGTACATGCCGGCAATCAGGCGATCGCGCGCAGCAGAGGGCGTGATCAGGATCTTCGCGACTTGATGGCCCATCTCGTCACTGGGCTGGATCAGGGTCAGGCCCTTGGGGAACACCAGGCGACGCAAGATCCACGCCACTGCACGGTTCGGGAAGTTGGCGATGATGCCGTCCATGGCCACCTGGATCTTGAAGGCGCAGTCGTACATCGACCATTGCAACAGGGGCAGCTCATCCTTCTGCTGGCCGCGTTCGTCGTAAAACTTGAGCGCGCAGGAAGCGAGGTAAAGATAGGACAGTACATCTCCCAGGCGCGCCGACAGTTTTTCCTTGCGCTTCAGCGAGCCGCCGATGACGAACATCGAGGTATCGGCCAATAACGCAAACGCCGAGGAGAAGCGCGTCATCTGCTGGTAGAAACGCTTGGTTTCGGTGCAGGCCGGTGCCGGCAAACCAGCGCCTCCGCTGAGGCCCATCCACAGCGCGCGTGCGGCGTTGGAAATCGTGAACTTGATATGGCCCCAGAAGGCTTCGTCGAATTTGTCGATCGAATCTTCACGCGCCGCTTTCATTTCCTTCAACACCCAGGGATGACAGCGGATTGCGCCCTGGCCGAAGATGATCAGGGAGCGCGTCAGGATATTGGCGCCCTCCACCGTGATGGCGATCGGAATCTGCTGGTAGGCGCGTCCCAGATAATTGTTCGGCCCCATGCAGATGCCCTTGCCGCCGTGGATGTCCATGGCGTCATTGATGACCTGGCGCATGCGTTCGGTGGCGTGGTATTTGGAGATGGCCGACAGTACTGACGGCTTCTCGCCAAGGTCGAGCGCGCCGGCGGTGATGGTGCGGGTCGCATCCATCAAATACGTCATGGCGCCGATTCGTGCCAGGGGTTCCTCAATACCCTCGAACTTGCCGATCTGCGTCTTGAACTGTTGTCGCACGCGCGCATAGGCGCCGGAGGCAAAACTGGTCACCTTGCCGGCGGCGATCGATTGTGCGGGCAGTGAAATGGAACGACCGGCGGCCAGGCATTCCATCAGCATGCGCCATCCCTGCCCCACCATTTCCTGGCCGCCGATGACCCAGTCCATGGGGATGAACACATCCTTGCCCCAGTTGGGGCCGTTCATGAAGGCGGCGTTGAGCGTCATGTGGCGACGGCCGATGTTGACGCCCTTGTGGCTGGTCGGAATCAGCGCGCAGGTGATGCCGAGATCGGTTTCGCCGCCGAGCAATTTATCGGGATCGAAGCATTTGAAGGCCAGACCAAGAATCGTGGCGACCGGGCCCAGGGTGATGTAGCGTTTTTCCCAGGTGACGCGCAGACCCAGCGTCTCCTTGCCCTCGAACATTTCGCGGCAGACGATGCCGACATCGGGCATCGATGCGGCATCCGAGCCGGCTTCCGGCGCGGTCAGCGCGAAGCAGGGAATCTCCAGGCCCTTGGCGAGGCGCGGCAGGTAGTAATCTTTCTGCGCCTTGGTGCCGTAATGCATCAGCAGCTCGCCGGGGCCAAGCGAGTTCGGCACCATCACCGACACCGCAGCGGTGGCTGAACGTGTGGAAATCTTCATCACCACCTGGCTATGACCATAGGCGGAGAAACCGAGGCCGCCGTATTCCTTGGGGATGATCATGCCCAGGAAACCCTTGTCCTTGATGAATTGCCAGACGCGCGGCTCAAGATCATGCAATTCGTGCGTGGTCTTCCACTCGTCGACCATGGCACACAACTCGTTGGCAGGGCCGTCGATGAAGGCCTGCTCCTCAGCGGTGAGTTTCGCTTTCGGCACACTCAGCCATTTGTTCCAGTCGGGTTTGCCGGAGAACAGATCGCCGTCCCACCAGACGGTGCCCGCTTCAAGCGCTTCCTGCTCGGTCTGCGACATTTGCGGCAGCACTTTTTTGTAAATGCGGAAGATCGGCACACTCAGCAGACTGAGTCGCAGGGCCTTCACATTGGCAACGGTGGCGAAGGCAATGAAGGCCAGCCAGGCGAGCCCGGTAATGGCCGCCGGCATGACGCCTGCGACAGTCAGCGCGAACAGGCCGGTGCCGATGGCCAGCGACCAGACCAGCGCACTGACCGCGTGATAGGCGAGCGTCCAGACCAGGGCGAATATCAGCAACAGGGACAACAGTGTCGTCAACATGATGACGTCTCCTTCAAGACAGGTGATGCTTTGCGAGCGGAAAATCAGGTTTCGGTAAACCACTGGTGCGCGTCCGACGCCTGCTGCAGAGGCGCGCGCAAACCGGCGGCGAGGAATGGCGCGAGCCGCTTCAGCAGCAGTTCGTCGTTGTTGATTTCTTCGGGATGGAATTGGGCAATCATCTTGAGTGCGTCGGTTCCGGCCAGCGTATATGACAGGGCACCCATGACAAAATGCAGGCGCCAGGAGACTTCCTCGCGCGGCAGATGCGGCAGCGCACGACCGAAGGCGGCCCGGAACCGGGCAATCATCTCCGCATACTGGTTGGAAAGAAACTCTCGTATAAAGGGGGCGGGATCGGCATAGGCACGGCCGAGGAGGCGCAGGAAGTTCTTGCCGCCCTGTTCATGATCCCGTGCCAACTTGAGGGCCGGAATGAACATCGCGGAAATGATCTGTTCACAGGTCAGGGGACCCTTGCCATGTCCGTCAGTGCCGGCGGCCTCGTATTGGCCCAGCAAGCGCAAGCGTTCCTGGTTCATGGGATCGAGTCGGCGCGTCAAAACCGCCTGGAACAGTTCTTCTTTGGACCCGAAGTGGTAATTGACGGCGGCCAGGTTTACGCCTGCCGCTGTGGTAATCAAGCGCAGGGACGTTGCCTCGAAGCCATGCTCCATGAACAATTCTTCGGCGGCATCGAGAATTCTCGATTTGGTATCGCCAGCTTCCACCGTCTTTTCAGCCGGTCTTTCGGCGGAGGGTTCCGTAGTGCGAGGCAGCCTGTGCAGCGAGGTGCTTGACATAATTCCTTTTGATTCAGGCAATTACTGCGATTACACGTAGAAAACATTGCGTTTCAAACAATCGTTTGAATCGAGCGTATTACTCAACAGTGGGCATGTCAATCACTTTTCATGCTGCGCCGCAGCATCCGATGATCCAGATTGATACCTGGAATAAAAAAAGCCGCCGGATATCTCCGGCGGCTTTTGGTCTTGCAGTCTGATCGAAACGATTTGCTAAGCGTTGGCGCCTAGATTTTCTTGATCGTTTCCAGCATCTTGAAAATCGACTTGTTGGAGCCGATAAAAAGGCGCTTGTAGTACTTGCTCAGGCAACGGCGCTCAAGGGTGTTGCGGCGGGTGCGTTTACGTTCTGCCATGGTTTACTCCGGCGTTGAATTCATCAGGACCGGCGATTATAGAGAAAATACGGTACCAAGTCACCTGCCGGCAGGCGCCTCATGCGGCGGACGAACTTTCCCGGTTCGCCGCCGCTCTTCCTCCTAGGCGCCAGCGCGTTGCAGAGGCGCTTTAAGCGCTTCGTTGAGCGTGTTCAGGCTCTCCGACAGATGCGCCTTGGCCTCCTTGCTCATCGGTTTGGCCATTGCTGAGCGAATCTGTCCGCTGAGCGCAAGCGCGTTTTCCCGTTGCAGGCTGCGCGCATCGGCCGGGGTATTGGCTGCGGGCTTGATCAGCGAATTGGCAACACGCTTCAGATGTTCGCGCTGCAAATTGCGCCGCATCGAGGAAATATCGCCTCCGCTGCGGAGTTCAGACCAGATGGCGTTCTGCAGGGTGTCGTAGAGGTCTGAGAGCTTCAGCAGCGAGGCCGGATTGGCAACTTTTTCCTGTGAATCGAGCAGGCGCTGCGCGACGCTGTCTGCCAGCAACACGTCCAGCACGCCCTTTTGCAGATTGAGCACGCTGTTGGCGATCGAGATATCCGGATTCCCCCGGCGTTCGAACTGGTCGATCGACAGACGCGATACAAATTCCGGCTTCAGCTTGAAGCTGTCGACCTTGAACATGCCCTCCGTCACCAGGGCCAGCGCCTCGCGCTGCTTGGCAACCGGGGTCGGCGTGTACAGGGGATGGTCGGTTCCGGCGCGGTCGCGCAAATGCTTCACTCCGCCAACATACTTGGCCGCCAGGGGAGCAACCTGGGCAAGCTGGCGGAAACCCGAACTGAAAGAGCGCGTCAGGCGCTCATAGCTTTCGCCAGGCTTGAGTTGCAGGGCCTGGATGCGATCCCACAATTCACGCGTAAGCTTCATGCGTTTCTTGTAGTACTCAAGCGGGTCGCCGCCCATGTCGAAACGATTGACTTCGGGGTCGATTCCGGGCGCAAAGCCGCCGGCGTCCTCGTCGGTCGCGTAGACCAGCAGGGGATTGGTGGTGGCCTGCGCCGCCAGCCTGGCCAGTTCCGCCGCTTCGTTCTTGGCATCAAACGGCCGGTAAGCGTATTCGATTGCCAGGTAATCGTAGGGACCCAGCGTCGACATCACATATTCGCCCTGCTTTTCCCCCTTGCTCGCCAGATTGAAGGGGTTGTAATCCATGACCGAGCCCGCCAGTCCATTGACTCTGGTGAAGGCTGGATCCTGGATCTGTTTCAGGCTGTAAATGGTTGACGAGCGGAAATTGTGGCGCAAGCCAAGCGTGTGACCGATCTCGTGCATGATTACGTCCTTCACATATTCCTGCGCCAGCTGCTCGGCTTCAGGACCTTCCATGTCCATGCCGCGCGCTTCCAGCAGGTCGCCTGCGAACTGCAGGTCCTGCGCCTTTTCGCTGGCGTAATTGCAACTCATGAACAGGTCCTGCTGCTTCAGTGTCGGCGACATGGCGCCGGCGAGCTGTGCATCGAACACCAGCGGCTTGCCGATATCTTCGACCACAAGGCGACGTGCGCCGCGTGCAAAAACATCCGACATGCCGATATCGGCATCGAGAATCTCTCCGCTGCGCGGATCCTTGTGCGAGGGCCCGATGGCGAAGCCGACATCGGCGCCGGTAAACCAGCGCACCGAAGCGTGACGCGCATCCATGGTATCGAAGCTGTCGTTCGCACTTTGCTGTTTGACGACGACTGCGTTCTTGAAGCCGATTTTCTCGAAAGCCTTGTTCCACTCGAGAATGCCATCGGCCACCGCCTTGCGGTATTTCTCGGGGACGTTCTTGTCGATCCAGTAGGTGATCGACTCCTTCGGCTCGGACATGGCAGCCGATGGATCTTTTTTCTCGATACGCCAGCGATTGACCAGATGGGTCTTGGGCTTGATGGCGAGATCATCGGTGTAGTTGACGCGAGTGGTCACGAAATGGCCGACGCGCTCATCGGCCAGACGCGAAATCATCGGCTCTTCCGGCAATTTGGCGAAGCTGTAATAGAAACTCACAAACAGGCTGCGTGGATCGGGCGTCGTCAACGGTGGCGGCGGCAAGGGCACCGGCAACGGCGTCAAGGGCGGCGCCGACAGTTTGGGTATCGCGAAATGCGCCTGCACCTCCATCCCGGTGATTGCGTCGTTATTGTTTACCCGCGAAAAACTGGTGTTGCGCGCATCCAGCGCAAACGGAAGGCGATAGGCAAATTCGAGACGCGTGAGGTAACCGGGAATATCGACGAACAACAGGCTGTTGGCCTCGATAAGTACCGCTTTGCTGTCGGCGCTCGGCGCAGAAACCACTGCCGCGCTTGCCAGCAGGCTGTCTGAAAAACCTTCGGATACAAATTGCGCCTGAGGCGTGCCGGGCGCAGCGTAGAAATCGGTATTCTTGGCAATCAACTGCACCAAGCCGCCGATCTTGCGGAACACCGCCATCTCGGCGCCGCCCATCTGGCTGGCATAGAGTCCGCGCTCGCCGACACTCTGCGGAATGTTGTAGGTGAAGAAAAAGGGTTTGTCGAATTGCTCGGGCTTGAGGGCAATCCAGACCTTTTCGTCTTTCTGGTAAATGGTGAAGAAACCGGGGATTTCCTTGGCGTCCTTGATCACGTCTTTGAAGGGCCTCGGCGCCCCCGGTGGCACCGCGGGGCCCGCTGCGGCAGCTGGCGCGGAACCGCTGGTTACGGCAGGAGCCGGAGCCTGCGCGAGCACCATGGCGGACAGGGTCGACAATACGGCTGCAGCAAGGGTTTTTACGATGAGCAAGCGTTCCGGAGACGATGGCATTCGGAAATCCTTTTTTGGACGTTATTGAGGCGTGAGTTGGAATGATGGCGAAAATTTCGCGCGGACATGGCAGCGGTATTTTTATTTTAAGAAAGCTTTGTCGTCCATGGGAACAATTTGCGACGAAATGCGGAATTTGGGGATGGGCTGGTAGCGGAACATCAGACGGCAGCAAATTTCCGGTCCGCACGCCGTTATGGCCCACAAATGCAAAACGGAGGCCTCAGCCTCCGTTTTTACGGCGAAACATTCGAATCAGACAGAGAACGAAGACCCGCAACCACAAGTGCTGCTGGCATTGGGATTCTTGATCACGAACTGGGCGCCTTCCAGGCCTTCGCTGTAATCGATTTCTGCGCCCACCAGGTACTGGTAGCTCATTGGGTCGATCAGCAGTTTAACGCCATTTTTTTCCATGATGGTATCGTCTTCATTGGTCACTTCATCAAAAGTGAATCCATATTGCAATCCTGAACAGCCACCACCCGTGACAAACACGCGCAGCTTCAGATCATCATTGCCCTCTTCAACAATAAGGGCTTTTACCTTGTCCGCAGCGCTGTCGGTAAATACCAGCGAGGGTGGGATCATGGACATATCATTCATTTTGGCTCTCCAGTTCAATCTTTATCGTCAATTTCATAAATCCGGACGATACGGCGGAATTCAAGTGTGCTGTTAGCTACCGGCAGCCGGTTTGAATTCCAGAATTTTCTCATCCTGCTTCAGGGCGCCCTCATGCATCAGCCGGCCCATCACAATGGCGCCGACATGGATTTCAATCGTTTTGTAGCATACATCCCCTGTGACCCGCGCCTTGGGCAGCAGTTCCAAATATTCCTTGGCGCGCACCGGGCCGGCCACCATGCCGTTGATGACAATATGCCCGACGTCGATTTCGCCTTCCACCTTGGCAAGTTCGGACAGAACCAGGGTGCCCGGCTTGTCGCCAACCGCCTTGATATTGCCCCGGACATGACCGTCTACGCGCAACCCACCCGAAAATTCAATATCGCCCGTAATCAGCGTGCCCGCACCTATCAGACTGTCAATCGGACTCGGCTTGTTGGTTTTTCCGGCAAACATGGCAACTCCTTAAAAATTGATGCTGCGTTGGCCCCTGACCTCCAGACCGGGCAGGGCCAGCACACGAACCTGGACACTTTTCAATTGTGCCCCTTCAGGGATTTTAAACCTGCCGTCAACCTTTTGGTAGTAACGAAATTCGATGCCGTTGCCGGGACCGCGCAAGTCCCCATCCTCGGGAAAACTGAGAGCGGCCTGCTGCGCCCCGTCCTGCAAGCGGGCAATGATCTGAATCTTGCCCTTGAAGTCCTGCTTTCTTTGCCCACCTTGTGTGAGCAGCAGGCGATATCGATATTCGTTGGGCAATGCATCCGCCTCAACCTTGAAATTTGCGATCGCCAGCCCCTCTGGCACACTACCCGACGACATGATGTTGCGCAGGAAGCCAAGGTCTTCCTTCAGACCGGCGTTTTCTTCCTGCAGCTGGGCAACGCTTCTGGCCAATTCCGCCTGCGCCGCCTTCTCAACCCTGAGCTGCCCGCCCTGTTCGTTAAGCAGCGAGCGCGTATTTTCGTATGCTTTTTGCAGGTTGCGATTTTCCTCCGTCAAGGCGTTTAGTTGGCGCTCTGCCTCCTCGCGATTGAAACCGGTGATGCGGTAACTGTTGTCCACTACGCCCCAGGCAACCGCGGCGGCAACTCCCATCGCAAGGCCATAGCCGCTGATTTTCACGTACCAAGGCACATGCGAGCGGATGGCAACGCGTTCGGACCGAATGCCGACCTTGGATCGAATTTTCCTCCACGATCCGCGCAGTTTGAGCCGGCCAAGCATCAGCAACGCCCTTCAATCATGTGCGGCCAGTCAAAGCGCCTGCGAAAGTGCATGCAACACTGCCAATATGCCGATGGCGCATTCATTGATCGACAGCTTGCAAAATGAAGACAGATTGCGACATTGCTGGGGTCCGGTTCATGCTGCACTCGCCACCCGCCGTCCGCAAGTCTTGCGGATAAAAAGTGCAAAAAGCCGCGACGGCGGCTTTTTGCACGTAGACCATTGACGCGAGGATTAGCGTTTGGAGAACTGCTTGCGACGGCGCGCCTTGCGAAGACCGACCTTCTTGCGTTCGACTTCGCGGGCATCGCGGGTTACCAGTCCGGCTTTGGACAACTGCGGCTTCAAGTTTGCATCGTAGTCAATCAATGCGCGGGTGATGCCATGGCGCACTGCACCTGCCTGGCCGGACTCGCCACCGCCAAAAACCGTTACCATGATATCGAACTGGTCAACGCTGCCGACAAGCTCCAAGGGTTGGCGAACGATCATGCGGCCAGTTTCGCGCGAAAAATAAATATCCAGCGGCTTGTCGTTGACAACTATATTGCCCTTGCCGGCCTTCATGAATACACGAGCCACCGAGCTCTTGCGACGACCGGTGCCGTAGTTATATTTGCCAACCATTATGCTTTTCCTTAGATGGAGAGTTCTTTGGGCTGCTGCGCAGTATGCGGATGCGTTGAGCCGGCATACACCTTGAGCTTCTTGATCATTGCATAGCCCAGCGGACCCTTGGGCAGCATGCCTTTGACAGCTTTTTCGAGAACGCGCTCCGGATGCCTTTGCTGGAGCTTGTTGAAGTTCGTTTCGTAAATGCCGCCCGGGTAGCCGGAATGACGGAAATAGGCCTTGTCTTCCCCTTTGTTTCCGGTCACGCGCAGCTTCTCGACGTTGGTCACGACGATGAAATCGCCGGTATCCACGTGCGGGGTGAATTCAGGTTTGTGCTTGCCGCGAAGGCGCCGGGCGATCTCGCTCGCAACGCGGCCCAGAATTTTGTCGGTGGCATCGACTACATACCAGTCATGCACGACTTCATGCGGTTTGGCGGAAAAGGTTTTCATTTGTATTGCTCGCTAGGTAGATTGGCTGAATGCTGCGATTCGTCCGGCGAACCGCAGGCAAAAAGCGCCTGAAACGGGGCTTGCGGGCAGCCAAAAATCGACCATTGGCGAAAGCCCATCAGCGGAACCCGAAAGTTTAATGAATTCAAGGCCATTCTGTCAAATGATTTATCTCGGCACATGACGGTACGCTGTCTCCAAAGTGATTGGGCTTATACTTCGGCGCAAGGAGGATGGGATGAAAGCACGCATCAAGTGGATAGAGAATGTGGCCTTTGTAGGCGAGACCGAAAGCGGTCATGCCTTGGTCATGGACGGTTCACCCGAGTCCGGCGGACGCAATCTGGGCCCGCGGCCAATGGAAACTGTACTGATTGGTACCGGTGCGTGCAGCGCCTTCGATGTCATTCATATTCTCAAGAAGGGCCGCGAATCCGTCAGCGACTGCGTGGTTGAGCTGTCCGCCGAACGTGCCGAGACAGATCCAAAGGTGTTCACAAGAATCCATTTTCATTTTGTTGTTACCGGCAAGTCGCTCGACAGGGCCAAGGTGGCACGCGCCATTTCGCTATCGGCAGAAAAATATTGCTCCGCCTCCGCCATGCTCGCCAAAACGGCACAGATCAGCCACGACTTCGACCTCATTGAGGGTTGATGCACTCCTCGACAAGATGCATCCCGGAAGGCATCGCAGCCCTCACGATATCTTGTCAAACCCAGTATGTTGTCCCGGTCATCAGCCTGGAAACGCCATGCATTAAGGCCTTTGCGGTACGCGGCAGCGCAATGGCGCCATGATCGATGCCACTCTGGGCATGTCTTATTTCATCTTGTCGCATTGCAGTCAGCACCTCGCGACTGCGCGTATCTGGAGCCGGAAGAAGCGCAAGATGCTCATCAAGATGCGCCTCGACTTGCCGCTCGGTTTCAACCAGAAACCCCATGCTCCACGCATCCCCAAGCAGGCCCGAGGCCATGCCCAGTGTGAACGAGCCGGCATAAAAGACCGGGGCAAGAACGCTGGTACGTCCCCCCAGCTCGCGCAAACGGCTGTCGCACCAGGCCAGGTGGTCGCGTTCTTCCCGCGCAGACAGCAAAAGCATTTGGCGCGTCTCGACTGAACGTGCCATCGCAGCCTGCCCTTGATACAGGGCTTGGGCACAAACTTCCCCGGCATGATTCACCCGCATCAGCGCGATGGACAGCTTTCGCTCGGTCTCGTTAAGCCTTGCGTCGCCATCGGCATCGGCAAATTCCATGAAGTTTTGCGGATGTGCAGACGCAAACACAGTCTTCAGCCCCGTATCCAATTCGCAAAGCAGGCGATCAATCAGGTTCATGTATCCGCAGTTAAAAAGAAATCGGGCGCCGTCTCCGGCGCCCGATAAGTTTCATGAAGCTGGAAAAAACTGCTTAGAAGAAGTGGCGGATGCCGAAGCTCACACCCTTGACGTCTTGACCACTGGTCAGGCCGGCAAGCTTGTTGGAGCCGAAGTTTCCGTTTGCACCGTAGTTGTTGAAGGTTTCGGTGAAAAGCACATTGACCTGGGTGCGCTTCGAGAAGTTGTACTGATAGCCAACCGAGAAGTTCTGGATCTTGTTGTGGGTCGGATTGTTGACAAGCTGCGGGATTGCGTCTTTTGCCTGCTGATATTGCGCGACAAACGCGCCCTTGCCAACATTATAGACACCGGAAATCATGAAAGCCTTTTGCTTCGGAATATTGACGACCACCGGGCTGTTCTTGGTGAATTGCTCGTACAATGCGCCGAATTTGAACGGACCGACTACTGCCGTACCGAAAATGGCATGCGCCTTTTCGGTATAGCCAGCGCAGGTTGCACCGAAGCAAGTCGTTGCGCCAACTGGCGGCTCTGCACCGGTGCGATCCTTGTGCTGCTCGTAGGCGTAACCCGCATAGAACGGGCCGCCGGTGTAGGTGGCCGACAGGCCATAGGCAACCGGGCTGACGGCACCGGCACCAGTGGTCTTGCTTTCAGGCGCCAAGTAGTGGAACTTGGCCTGGAAGCCATTGTTCACCGGGGACCAGTAGCCAACCGTATTGCTTGCACGCAGATGGAAATTGCTCTGATCGTTCATGACGGCTTGAATCCCGGCAATGGTCAAATCGCCCCAGACGTCGATCGGAACCGTGGCGGATTTCAACGGCATATCCCAGCGGCCCAGGAACACGGTACCAAAACCGCCCTGCAGACCGACCGCGCTGTTGCGGCTGGCGAGCGTGCCGCCACCAGCATCCAAGGGTACGGCCGACTCCATCTGGAACCATGCATTCAGCCCACCGCCCAAATCTTCAACACCCTTTACGCCGAGGAAAGACGGTCCGTCGCTGACACGGTTCCTGCGCGGTTGGGCAATCCCGCCGAGACCCTTCGTGCTTTCAACCGATTCAAAGAGTTCATATGCGCGACCGTACAAAGTTACCGGATTCGCAGTCTGCGCCATGACAACAGCCGGTGCCAGCGTGGCAGCAGCTACTGCAAGGGCGATCAGTTTCTTGTTCATCAAAAATCTCCTTTGGGGGTTAAGTTGAAGCTTTTTATTGCTATTGAGTTGGATTACTTCAAGCTGCGCAGGACGACTTGGAGGGGCACCTCCATCACCATTTAAAAGGGCTGCAACATCCTCACAACGACTTCGACGCGCGGCTGATTTGCGAAAGTCTTTTAAGAAGCCAATACCATATTAGCCAAAATTGGCACCGTTGCTCAAGCATACCCCCAGAAATTACCTCCCCACCGGCATCGCTGTTGCATTTGCGCAACAAGCTTTTCGATTGCCTCAAACAAGCGGATGTGCGGCAAATAATTCCTTCAGCGCCAATGCCGGGTCTGGGCGGCTCATCAAGGCACCCCCGATCAGAAAGGTTCTGACCTCGGCTTCGTGCATTGCGGCAACTATTTGCGGGTTATCGATACCGCTTTCCGAAATGACTATTTTCTCCGGCGGAACGATCGCCTTCAAATTTAGCGTCGTATCGATATTTGTTGAAAACTCTTTCAAGTTTCGATTATTGATACCGATCAATGGGGTCTTGAGTATCAGCGCCTCCTGAAGCTCGAGCATCGAATGCGACTCTGCCAACACAGCCAAACCCAGGGAGGTTGCAAGATCCTCCCATTCAAGAAATTGTTCGATCGGCGCGGCCCCCAGGATGAATAAAACCGCATCTGCGCCCATTGCTCGGGATTCCACAATTTGATATGGATCAATGATGAAATCCTTGCGCAAGACCGGCAGCCGGCACGCCGCGCGTGCCGCAACAAGATCATCGCTACTCCCCCTGAAATAATTCCTGTCGGTCAATACCGAGAGGCAGGCTGCCCCATATCGCTCATAACCGGCGGCAAAGCGGGCCGGCGAAAAGGCCAATTCACCCGCCATCGCCGCACGAAACTGCCCGGCGCTCGGGCTGGCCCGCTTGATTTCGGCGATGACGGCCGGCTTTCCCGCAGCATGCTTGGCCGCAATGGCGCCTACAAAATTGCGCGGCGGCAGTGCAGCCGCAACTGAATCGCGCAATTTATCGATGGGCACTGCTTTTTTTGCTACCGAAACTTCTTCGCGTTTGGTGGCGAGTATTTTCTGCAGGATATCCGGCAATTTGTCGTCCTAAGTTTTATGTGCCGCCGAGAACTTGACAAGCTCATCCAGTTTGGCGCGGGCCTTGCCGGACTCGATCATCTCCCTCGCCTTGGTGACCCCTCCCCACAAATCGCTGGCAAGCCCGCTGACGTATATTGCCGCACCCGCATTCAGCATGACTATGTCCTTGGCTGGACCCGACTGATTTTCGAGGACGGCCAGCACCATGTTTTTTGAGGTTTCTCCATCGACCGCCTTAATGGATTCGACCGAAGCGGCATCAAAGCCAAATTGCCTGGGCTCGATCTTGTATTCCGTCACGAAGCCGTGCTTCAGTTCCGCGACGAAGGTGGGGCCGGATATAGAGATTTCATCCAGGCCATTTTCACCGTGAACCACCATGACATGCCTTGAGCCCAGCTGCTTGAGTACGCGCGCCTGGATGCCGACAAGGTCTTCGTGAAAAACCCCCATCACCTGGTTCAGCGCCCCGGCAGGATTGGTCAAGGGCCCGAGGATATTCAGAATGGTGCGCATTCCCAGTTCCTTGCGAACCGGAGCGGCATACTTCATTGCCGGATGGTGGTTGGGAGCAAACATGAAACCAAGACCCACTTCGCGGATACAGGTCGCCACTTGCGCCGGGCTCAGGTTCAGATTGACCCCCAAACCTTCAAGCACGTCCGCACTTCCCGACTTCGACGATACCGAACGCCCGCCGTGCTTGGCCACTTTGGCGCCGGCGGCGGCAGCCACAAATGCGGAGGTGGTGGAAATATTGAAGGTATGCGCCTTGTCGCCACCGGTTCCGCAAGTGTCCACCAGATTGCTCAATTCGCCGACATCGACCTTGTTGGCAAATTCGCGCATCACCTGGGCTGCTGCCGCGATCTCCGACACGCTTTCAGTTTTCACATGCAGGCCCATCAGGATGGCCGAGAGTTGCACGGGCGTGACTTTGCCTTCCATGACCTGGCGGAACAAATCCACCATTTCATCAAAGAAAATTTCGCGCTTGTCGGATAATCGGTTAATCGCTTCCTGAGGTGTAAACATCGACTTGAGACTCCCGGAATTATCGGATTGCGGCGGTTATGCCGTCATTTTCAAAAAATTGGCCAACAAGGCATGGCCATGCTCGGTCATGATGGACTCAGGGTGAAACTGTACGCCCTCGATGGCAAGCGTTTTGTGGCGAACACCCATGATCTCGCCATCGTCCGTCCAGGCCGTGACCTCCAGGCAATCCGGGCATGATTCCCGCTCGATCACCAGCGAGTGATACCGGGTTGCCCGATAGGGCGAGGGCAGTCCGGCAAAAACACCGACATCAAGATGGCTCACTTGCGAGGTTTTGCCATGCATCAGGGTTTTGGCGTGCACAATCCTGCCACCGAATGCCTGGCCGATGCTTTGATGCCCCAGACACACACCCAGGATCGGCATTTTTCCGGCGAGCTTTTCGATCGCCGGCACCGACACCCCGGCTTCCGTCGGTGAGCAGGGACCCGGTGAAATCACAAGGCGATCCGGGCGCATGTTCTCGATATCCACCACCGAAACTTCATCATTGCGCTTGACGACAACCTCTTCGCCCAGTTCGCCGAAATACTGGACCAGGTTGTAGGTGAAGCTGTCGTAGTTGTCGATCATGAGGAGCATGCCGCTTCTCCTAGGCAGCAGACTGCGAAAAGCGCGCAAAAAATGACTTGAAGGCAGCAATGACACCATCAATCTGCTCGCGGGAAACATCCAGATGCGTGACCAGTCGCGTCCTGGGGCCCACCAGCACCAGGATATTGTGTTCCCGCAAATACTGCCCGAGCCCTGCACAGTGTTGCGCGGGAATATCGACAAACAGGATATTGGTGTCCGGCATCGTTACCTGCAATGGCGGGATCGCGCCCAGCGCGGTCGCAAGACGCGCGGCATTGCCGTGGTCTTCGGCCAGACGGTCAATATTGTGGTCGAGGGCGTAAAGCCCGGCGGCCGCCAGCACGCCGGCCTGGCGCATGCCGCCGCCCAGCATCTTGCGCCAGCGATGGCCGGCGCGAATGAAATCGCGATTGCCGCAAAGCACCGAGCCCGCCGGGGTGCCGAGTCCCTTTGAGAGGCATACCGATACCGAATCAAAATGTCGGCATATCGCTTTCACATCGCGCCCGGTTTTGACGGCAGCGTTGAACACGCGCGCGCCATCGAGATGTGTACTGAGCCCGGCGGAAACGGCAAAGTCCCGCACTTCGGCAAGATAGCCTTCCGCAATCACCTTGCCGCCGATGGTGTTTTCCATCGCGATCAGCCGGGTCCTCGCAAAATGCGCATCGTCAGGCTTTACGGCGGCGCGAATCTTGGCAAGGGGAATGGTACCGTCCGCGGCATTTTCCAGCGGCTGCGGCTGAATGCTGCCAAGGACTGCCGCGCCACCGCCCTCGTACTTGTACGTGTGCGCATCCTGGCCGACGATGTATTCCTCGCCACGCTGGCAATGTGTCATGAGCGCCACCAGATTGCTCTGGGTGCCGCTGGGCAGGAACAACCCGGCTTCCATGCCGACCATTTCCGCCACACGCGCCTGCAGGGCGTTCACCGTCGGATCGTCGCCGAAAACATCGTCGCCGACTTCTGCCGCAGCCATCGCGGCGCGCATGCCGGCCGAGGGACGAGTTACCGTATCGCTGCGCAAATCAATCATCGTGCTCATAGTGTCCTCTTGCCTTCAGCCTGTTGTATCGATTCCCGACGCCACCATTTCCGCCGCGCGCAGCAGTGCGCGCGCCTTGTTCTCGGTTTCCTGCCACTCCAGTTCCGCGACCGAATCCGCGACGATGCCGGCAGCGGCCTGCACATACAGCACGCCGTCCTTGACCACGCCGGTGCGAATAGAAATTGCCAGATCCATATTGCCGTTGAAGCCGAGGTACCCGGCGGCGCCGGCGTAGATGCCGCGCTTGGAAGGCTCGAGTTCGTCGATGATTTCCATCGCCCGCACCTTGGCTGTCCCGGTCACGGTGCCCGCCGGGAAGGTGGCGCGCAGGAGGTCGATGGGTCCGACACCATCGTTGATTTCACCCTCGACATTCGACACCAGGTGCATGACATGCGAATAGCGTTCCACAACGAATTGCTCGCTTACCTTCACCGTGCCAACCTTGGCGATGCGCCCGACGTCGTTGCGCCCGAGGTCAATCAGCATCAGATGCTCGGCAAGTTCCTTGGGGTCATTGCGCAATTCCGTTTCAAGCGCCCTGTCCTGCTCGGGCGTGGCTCCGCGTTTGCGCGTGCCGGCAATCGGTCGCAGCGTCACTTTCTTGACTTCTTGGCGAACCAGGATTTCCGGGGACGCACCGACGATGTGAAACTCGCCCATGTCGAAATAAAACATGTACGGCGAAGGATTGATCGAACGCAGCGCGCGATAAAGATTGATCGGTGGCGCATCGAAATCCTGCGAAATACGCTGCGAAATCTGCACCTGCATGATGTCGCCATCGACGATGTATTGTTTCGCCTTGGCAACCGCCTTGAGGAAGGCGGCCTCGCCGATCTCGGATTTCGGCGCGGCCGGCTTGCTCCCTGGTACATACACCGGCAGGGGCGCCTGGCTGCGCAAACCGATGCGAAGCTCGGTCAGGCGGCGACGCGCATTGACCAGGGCATCCGGCTGAGCAGGATCGGCGTAGACAATCAGGTGCAACTTGCCGGAAAGGTTGTCGACGACTGCCAATTCATCGGACAACATCAGCAGGATGTCAGGCACGCCGAGCGGATCGTATTTGGCGGCGAATTTGTCGTCGAGATGCCGAGCCAGCTTCGCCTCGATATAGCGCACCGTGTCATAGGCGAAATACCCGGCCAGCCCGCCGGCAAAACGCAGCGGTCCGTCGATTGGCGCCGCATTGAAGCGCCCGCGGTATTTGCTGACGAAGTGCAGCGGGTCCTCGACAAATTTGTGCTCGATTTTTTCGCTGGCGCCGCCTGCCTTGGCGCGGACTACAGCCACTTCACGGCCGCGCACTTCCAGCCATTCGCGCGCCGGCAGCCCGATGATGGAGTAGCGGCCGGAGCGCTCGCCGCCAATGACGGACTCGAGCAAATAGGAATGCGGGCGGTTGGCGAGCTTGAGATAAATCGACAGCGGCGTGTCGAGGTCCGCGAAGGTCTCGAGCGTTACCGGGATTCGGTTATAGCCTAGCGCTTTGATGCGCTGGAATTCGGATTCGGTCATGGTGTTTTCTGCAAATACGGTTGAGCAGGTGCTACCGGGCAAGACAGAGGCGCGCGGAGATCAGCGCCAGATTTGCCACCGCCACCATGAAACCGGATTTGTGAGAACACGCATGATTAAAATTGGAGGAGAGGAGAGGAACTGCTACGCCGACAGTTTAACGAATTTCAGCGCCGCCGGGATATCGTCGATGAAGGCATCGCAATCGAGACCACGCAATTCGACGCCTTCATTGTAACCATAGGGCACGATAAAGACCGGGCAGCCGGCCGCACGCGCGGCTTCCGCATCGTTGACCGAATCGCCGATCACCAGCATTTCGTCCGCCTTGATGCCGAAAAATGCGGCGGCATGCCTCAGCGGCATCGGGTGCGGTTTTTTTTCAGCCAGGGTATCGCCCGACACCACGATGTCGAAATAGCCGCTCAATCCGGTTGACGCCAGCAAGGGCTCGGTGAATTTTGCGGCCTTGTTGGTCACGCAGCCGAGGCGAAAGCCCGCCGCCTTCAAGGCATCAAGGCCCTCGATCACGCGCGGATAGGGCTTGCTGGTCGCGCTGAAACAGCTTTCGTACTGGCGCTCGAAATTGGCCACGGCGACCTTCAGCGCGGTGGGCCCCACTTCGCCGACCGCGTCCTTGAGGGTTTTGGCGACCAGATTGGCGATGCCCTTGCCGACAAAATTGCGGATGAGGGCCGCATCAAGCGGTGCAAAGCCGAGTGTGGCACGCATCATATTGGCGGCTGCAATGATGTCGCCGACGGTGTCCAGCAAGGTTCCATCCAGGTCCAGCAGCACCGCTTTAATGTGCAGGGGGAAGCTGAATTTGGGCTTGGCGCGATAGCGGATTTTCTTCGGTTCTGCCGGGCCAGGGGCCACTTCCGAAGGGCCATCGGCCGGAGAGCCAATATCCACGGGCATCTCCAAGGCATCTGCCCCAAAAGCCGCGCCAGTGCTTGGGTTTGAGGCATCGGCCTTTCGGGAATCGTCCAGATCGCCCGATACTTGCGCTTCGGGATTCATGCACCCGCCTTTGCCAACTCGGCACGCATTGCTGCAATTTTCTGTGGGTAATTGCCGCCGCCGAAGATGGCCGATCCGGCCACGAAGGTATCCGCGCCGGCGCGGGCGATATCCGCAATATTGTCGGCCTTGACGCCGCCGTCGACTTCAAGCCAGATTGACCTGCCGGATTGGACGATGCGCTGCTTTGCCTCGCGCAATTTAGCAAGCGCGCCCGGAATGAATTTCTGGCCGCCGAAGCCCGGATTGACCGACATGATCAGAATCAGGTCAACCTTGTCCATCACATGGTCGAGATACGACAGGGGCGTGGCAGGATTGAACACCAAGCCCGCCTTGCAGCCGGATTCGCGAATCAGCCCGAGTGTGCGATCGATATGTTCGGAGGCTTCCGGGTGAAAGGAAATGATGTCCGCCCCCGCCTTGGCGAAATCCGGGACGATGCGATCGACCGGCTTCACCATCAGGTGCACATCGATCGGCACTTTGCCGCCGTCGGCACGTTTGGCGTGAGGCCGCACCGCTTCGCATACCAGCGGGCCGATGGTGAGATTGGGGACGTAATGATTGTCCATGACATCGAAGTGAATGAGGTCGGCGCCTGCGTCGATCACGTTACGGACTTCTTCGCCCAGGCGGGCAAAGTCTGCGGAGAGAATGGAGGGCGCGATGCGAAAAGTCATGGTGCCCGGATTTTACGCGAACTTGCCCGGCAATTCCGCCTGCCCCGGGATTCCACCGCCACGCGGAGCCCATGTTAGGATTCCGCCATGAACGAAACCAAGAAATATAGCGTCAAGGTCACTGCGCAATCGTTTTACCTGCCCGACCAGTCGGACGAGGAAAACGACCAGTATGTGTTCGCCTATACCATCCGCATCGAGAACGTCGGTCAGGTCAATGCTCAGGTCATCAGCCGCCACTGGCTGATTACCGACGCCGACAACCAGGTGCAGGAAGTGCGCGGCATGGGCGTGGTCGGCGAGCAGCCGGTGCTCA
>JACXTT010004026.1_pt1 | contig 22088 bp, 20 predicted proteins | sample 9270951 | NCBI WGS metagenome assembly JACXTT01 (sample SAMN15532306, study PRJNA645909) | rock metagenome | isolation source: weathered quartz diorite | place: Puerto Rico | collected 2017-06-21
CCCGCCGATCATCCGCAGCGTCGTGGTCTTGCCGCAGCCGGACGGTCCGAGCAGGCTGAAGAACTCGCCTTGCTCGATCTCCAGATGCAGGTCGTCGACCGCCTTGACCTCGCTGAAGCGCTTCGTGACCCCTTCCAGGCGGACATCGACGTCAGGCATGGGCGTTCACCACGCCGAAGCCTACCGCGAGCCGGCTGAGCAGGGGCGACAGCCGGCAGGGTCAAAGCGGGATGGCCACTTTGTACAGGCGGGCGGCCCGCTCCGAACGATTCGGCCAACAGACTGCCCGGTATGCGCGCGATCGTCGTCGGCGGGGCCGGGGCCATGGGTCACATCGTGGTTCGGGACCTCGCGCGCTCGCCCGGTGTCGAGCTGGTCACGGTCGCCGATCTGGACGCCGAACGAGCCGCGCACGTCGCGGCCTCCACCGCGAAGGAAAGCGTCCGCGCAGAGATCCGAAGCGTTGCCGCGAACGTCGCCGACCCGTCCTTCCCTGATCTGCTCGCCGGCCACGACGTCTGCATCGCGTCGGTCGCCTACCGGCTCAACCTGCACATCGTCCAGGCATGCCTCGCAGCCCGCTGCCACTACGTCGACCTGGGCGGCCTCTTCCACGTCGCGCGGAAGACCCTCGAGTTCGACCAGCGCTTTCGCGACGCGAACCTCACCGGCGTCACCTGCATCGGCGGGAGCCCCGGCATCACGAACCTCCTGGCCGTGATGGGTGCCCGGCACCTTGACCCGAATTCGGTCCAAGCCATCCACGTCCGGCTCGGCGCGACCGACCCCTCGATCGCCGGCCTCCCGCTCCCGATCCCCTACTCCCTCGAGACCCTCCTCGACGAGTTCTCGGTGCCGGCCATGGCCTATCGCGACGGCACCTTCCAGGAGATCCAGCCACTCAGCGAACCCGAGCCCGTCGACTTCCCCCCTCCGGTCGGGCCCCGCACCGCGTTCACCACGCTCCACTCCGAGGTCGCGACCCTGCCCCGGGCCTTTCCAACCGTCAAGGAGGTCACGTTCAAGATCTCGTTCGAGCCCGGTTTCGCCGAACGCCTCCAGACGCTCACGGCGATCGGCCTCGCCTCGACCGACCCGATCGACGTCAAGGGCACGCTGGTCCGGCCCCGCGACGTCCTGCTCGAGCTCGGACGAACCCTCCCGCAAGCCGAGGGCACCGATGACACCGAGTGCCTCCGCGTCGTGCTCACCGGGACCCGAGACAACGCACCGGCCACGGTGATCGCCGAGTCGGTGATCACGCCCGACAAGGCCTGGGGCGTGGGCGGCGGCGGCGTGGACACCGGCGTGCCGCCGTCGATCGTCGCGCAGATGATCGTCGCTGGCGAGGTCAAGGGTCCCGGCATGTTCGCGCCCGAGGAAGCCGTCGATGCCGACCGCTTCTTCGAACGCATCGCCGAACGCGGCGTGAGCTACACGGTCCGCGAGGCGTAGTCTGGACATGTAAGCGGCCGGACACTCAGATACGCGAGGCTGGGACTCACCGAGTTGACTCTTTGGGTGTCGCCCCGTCTCGTCGGTGCAGCAGTTTGGGACGGAGTGGCGCATTACACGGGTCAGCTCGAGGCCTGGGACTCAAGCACTTGGTTTTGGTTCTCGGCGTTCGCTGCTTTCGGACTGGGCGTGTTGTTCGGTCGCCGACCGTGGCGAACGGGGCTCATATTCATGGCGGGGCAAGTCGCTGCAATGCTCATTCGAGAGCCTGAGGACCCTGACGGGCTTCTAGTCGCTGGCCTAATTCTCTCAGCGGGTTTCGGGGCGGTATTTGGCGCTGTTGCCTATGGAGGTGGGTGGCTCCGTCACCGCTTGATCGGTAGTCGCGACGAGCGGGTCCAGGGTGCTAGGTGCGAAAAACCGAGAGCCCAATGTCGATCTCTAGGAGGTGGAGGGAGGCCCGCTCTCGCGTAGATTGCGACGGCTTATAGGGGCACGTGCGAGAGGACCATGATCCGAGGCTCGGTCATCTCGTCCATCGCGTACCGCAGCCCCTCGCGGCCGTAGCCGGATTCCTTCGCGCCGCCGTAGGGCATCTGGTCCGCTCGGAAGGCGCTGACGTCGTTCACGATCACGCCGCCGACCTCGAGCTCGCGGTGGGCGAGCATCGCCCGTTCGATCGATGAGGTGAAGACGCCCGCCTGGAGGCCGTAGAGCGAGTTGTTGACCTCCTTGAGGGCCTCCTCGAACGTCTCGTACTTCTGCACGGTGATCACGGGCCCGAAGATCTCTTCGCATCGGACCTTCATCTCCTGCGTGGTGTTCGCGAGGACGGTGGGGTTGTAGATCGATCCATTGGTTGTGCCGCCGGTGAGGATGGTGGCGCCCTGGGACACGGCCTCCTTGACCCAGGCGTCGATGCGCTCCAACGATCCCTTGTCGATGACGGGGCCGACATCGACGGTCGGGTCCAGGGGGTCGCCGACCTTGAGGGATTCGACCTGCTTGATCAGTCGTGTCACGAAGTCGTCGTAGACCTCGGACTGGACCAGAACGCGCTGGACCGAGATGCACGACTGGCCGGCCTGGTAGTAGCCGCCGACCGCGACCCGGGCGGCGGCGTGGTCCAGGTCGGCGTCGGAGTGCACGATGACACCGGCGTTGCCGCCGAGCTCGAGCGTGGCGTGCTTGTGCGGGTCGAGGGCCTTCAGTCTCCACCCGATGCCGGAGCCCGTGAAGGAGAGCTTCTTGAAGCGGCGGTCCTCGACGAGCTTCTGCGCGCGGTCGCTCGAGATGGGGAGGACCGAGAGCATGCCCTTCGGCAGGTCGGTCTCGTCGACCAGCTCGGCGAGGGCGAGGGCACCGAGCGGGGTGACGCCGGCGGGCTTGACCACGATCGGCGCGCCGACGGCGAGCGCGGGCGCGATCTTGTGCGCGACCAGGTTCACGGGGAAGTTGAAGGGGCTGATCCCGAGCACGGGGCCGTACGCGAACCTTCGGATGATCCCGGCCCGGGAGCCAAGGGACTGTTCGGTGTCGAGGGAGAGGAACTCGCCGTTCATCCGCCGGCTCTCCTCGGCGGCCCAGCGGAACGTGGAGATCGCGCGCGTGACCTCGATCTTCGACCACTTGAGCGGCTTGCCGCCCTCGCGCGCCACGACCTCGGCCAGCTCGTCGACGCGCTCGGCGATGCGTCGGGAGACGTGCATGAGGGCCTCGGACCGAACATACGTGGGCAGGTGCCGGGACTCCTTGAAGGTCTCTGCCGCCGCGACGACCGCATCCTCGACGTCGGCGTCGGTGGGCACGCCGAGCGTCGCGACGACGCTGTCGTCGTAGGGGCTGTGGACATCGAGCGTCCCCTCGCCCGTTCGCCATTCGCCGGCGACGTAGAACGGCTTGATCGTCATGCTCGCTCCTTCGGTGCGTTAGTCGAGCGAGGCCATCACGTGCTTGATGTTCGTGTACTCCTCGATCGAGTAGATGGACATGTCCTTGCCGTGCCCGCTCTGCTTGTAGCCGCCGTGCGGCATCTCCGGCGTGAGCGGGATGTGCGTGTTGATCCACACGGTCCCGAACTGCATGCGCCGCGACATGCGGAGCGCCCGTCCCACGTCGCGCGTCCAGACGGAGGCCGCGAGGCCGTAGTCGACGCCGTTCGCCCAGGCGAGGGCCTGGTCCTCATCGGTGAACCGCTGCACCGTGACCACCGGGCCGAAGACCTCGCGCTGGATGATCTCGTCGTCCTGCTTGAGGCCGGCGATGACGGTCGGTTCGTAGAAGGAGCCGGGTCGGTCGATCGGGTGGCCGCCGGTGAGGACTTCGGCGCCACCGGCGCGGGCGCGATCGACGAACCCCGTCACGCGCTCGAGCTGCTCCTGCGACACGACCGAGCCCATCTCGGTGCCCTCCGCGAAGCCATCGCCGACCTTGATCGACTGCACGGCGGGAACGAGCTCGGACAGCAGCCCGTCGTAGATGCCGCCGCCAGCGATGACGCGCGTCGCGGCCGTGCAGTCCTGGCCGGAGTTGAAGTACCCGGCGATCTTGATCCACTCCGTGACGGACGCCAGGTCGGCGTCGTCGAAGACCACCACCGGGGCCTTGCCGCCCAGCTCGAGATGCACGCGCTTCAGGGAGTCGGCGGCGTTTCGGGAGATCAGCTTGCCCGTGTCGACGTCGCCGGTGAGCGACACGATCCCGATGTCCGGGTTGCGCACGATCGCATCGCCAGCAGGAAGCCCGTCGCCCATGACGACGTTGAACACGCCCGGCGGGAAGACGTCCTTCTCCGCGAGGAGCTCCGCGAAGCGGAGCAGCGTCAGGGGCGTCCACTCGGACGGCTTGATGACCACACAGTTGCCTGCGGCGAGCGCGGGGCCGAGCTTCCAGGCGGCCATGAACAGCGGGTAGTTCCAGGGGGCGATCAGGCCCGCCACGCCGATCGGCTCGCGACGGATGAAGCTCGTGAAGCCCTTCATGTACTCCCCGGCCGCCCGGCCCTCCAGGAACCGTGCGCCGCCTGCGAAGAAGCGGAAGTTGTCGGCGATGACGGGGAGCTCCTCGGACATCGTGACCGAATAGACCTTGCCGACGTTCTCGGCCTCGAGGCGACCGAGCTCCTCGGCGTGCTCGTCCACCACGTCGGCCATCGCGAGGAGCGCGGCCTGCCGCTCCTTGGGCGTGGAGTCGAACCAGACGTCCTGGTAGGCCTTCCTCGCCGCGGCGACCGCGCGGTCGACGTCGGCCGCCGTCGCCTTCGGGACCTCGGCGATGACCTCGCCGGTGGCGGGGTTCCAGACCGGCTGCGACTCGTCGCCCGAGCCGTCGACCCACTCGCCCCCGATGAACATCTGCGCCCGCTTGATGGTCGTGGCCATGGCTCCTCCCGTTCCCCCTCGAACCTTCAGGCTATTCCTTTCGCCGCACCCTTGTGCATGGGCGTTCGTCCCACCGGGCGACGGCGCGCTTGTACGCTCGGGCCAACCGGTCGCGCCGCGCTCCGCGGCTCGCCCGAGGCGAGCATGTCGCGCGCCCGCAGCGCCAGGAAGAACTCCATCCGGTCCCGCGCCGAGGACAGGTTCCTCCCCGAGAGCTCCTCCACCTTGCGCATCCGGTAGCGAAGCGTGTGACGGTGCACGAGCAGCTCCTTCGCCGCGGACTCCCAGCGCGCGTTTCGCTCGAGGAACGCGCGGAGCGACGGCAGCAGGTCGCCCCCGTGCGCCCGGTCGTAGCGGTCGAGGGGCGCGAGGACGCTGTCCGCGAACGTGCGGAGCGCGTCGGGATCCTGCAACGAGAGCAGGAGTTGGTAGGTGCCGAGGTCCGCGAACTCGGCGTGCGGGCGTCCCTCCGTTCGGCAGACCTGCAGGGCGTAGCTCGCCTCGCGCACCCCCGGCGCGAGGTCCTGGAACGGCCGCAGGGCGCCGGCGCCGGCGAGCACGGGCGCGCCGGCCCTGGCGGCCACCTCAGCCCGAAGGGCCGCCAGGAACCCGGCTCGATCCGGCTGGAACACCACGAGGACGGTGTCGTCTCGGGGCGAGGCGAGGAAGGGTCCCGCGCGACGGCCCATCACCGCCTCGCAGACGGGCGCCAGCGATTCCGCCCGCTCCGGGCCGGCAAGGGCCACCACGGCGAAGGGCCGAGCGAGATCGAAGCCCAGGCGCTCGAGCGATGCGCGCGCCTGCTCGGGGGTGAGGGCGCCGCGGAGGATCTGGTCGAGGACGTCCCCCTTCAGCCGGCGTTCCGTCTCCGACACCGCCCTGGCCTTCGCGAGCTCCAGAGCGAGGAGGGCGACCGCGTGACTGGACACGATCCGGTCGAATTGGTTCAGGGCCTCCCTCTTCCCCACCGCGAGGAACGCCTCGATGCGACCCTGCGCGGTGACGGGCTGGATCGCGATGTGCTGGCCGCGCTCGACGACCGACAGGCTGAACCGAAGACCCTCGGCGCGCGGCGATTGGAGCTCCGCCTGCAGGATCGGCACGTAGCCGTCGGCCGAGGCGGGCGTGGTCGAGACCGTCAAGCCGTGGAGGTCCAGCAGCACGACCCATCCCTGCGTGGCCCGGGCGAGGGCCCGGACGATGCCGTCCACGCCCTCGCCCTCCAGCACCGCGCGCGTGAGCGTGTGCTCGGCGTCGAGCGAGCGGGAGAGCAGGTCGTACTGCTCGGCCACGAGACGCGTGAACACGGCCTCGGTGATCGCGATGAACGGCACGGGGTACGGGACCTCGAAGAGCGGGAAGTGGGCGCGCTCGGCGGCCTCGACGAGGGCCTTCGGGGCGCGCTTGAACGAGAACCCCGTGCCGAACCCGATGCCGGCGAGGCTCGCGCCCGTGAGCCGAGCGACGTAGGCGCGCTGGCGTGCGGGCGTCGTGCCGACACCCATCCCGGTGGTGAGCAGCAGCTCACCCCCCTTCAGCCACGGGGTCGGGTCCTCCAGCTCGCTCACGTGGACCCAGCGGATGGGCCGAGAGAGGCCTGAGGAGCCCGCGACCAGCCGCAGGTCGAGCCCGGGGATGCGCAGGAGATCGCCGAGCGAGAGGGACATGCCCGGATTGTACGGTTTGTACAAAGCCGAAGGGAAGCCCGGGCGGACCCGGCCGCTGACACCGGCCGGGACGTGGGCGACAGTCGACCACGATGGAGTCGATCGCCCAGGAGCGCCGGCTCGCGACCGAGATCCCCGGCCCGAGGTCGCGCGCGATGCTCGAACGCCGGCGGGCGGCCGTCCCGAACGGCCTCGGTTCCTCGACGCCCGTCTTCGTCGAGGCGGCGTCGGGCGCAATCCTTCGCGACGTCGACGGCAACCAGCTGATCGACCTCGGCGCGGGCATCGCGGTGCTGAACGTCGGCAACTCCTCGGTCGCGGTCACCGACGCGATCCGCGAACAGCTCGAACGGTTCACCCACACCTGCATGCAGGTGACGCAGTACGAGCCGTACGTCCGGCTCGCCGAGCGTCTGAACGCGCTCGTGCCGGGCGACGCGCCGAAGAAGACCCTGTTCGTCTCGACCGGTGCCGAGGCGGTCGAGAACGCCGTCAAGATCTCCCGATACCACACCCGGCGCGACGCCGTGGTCGTGTTCGACCACGCGTTCCACGGCCGCACGCTCCTCGCGATGACGATGACCGCCAAGGCGATGCCGTACAAGAGCGGGCTCGGCCCGTTCGCGCCCGAGGTCTACCGGATGCCCATGGCCTATCCCTACCGGTGCCCGACCGGCGAGGCGCCCGCGGACTGCGGACCGCGGTGTGCCGCCGAGGCGATCCACCTGATGGACAAGCAGGTCGGGGCCGACCGGATCGCGTGCATCGTGATCGAGCCGATCCAGGGCGAAGGTGGATTCGTGGTGCCGGGGCCCGGGTTCATCCCTGCCCTCGCCTCGTTCGCGGCCGCGAACGGGATCGTCCTCGTCGCCGATGAGATCCAGTCGGGCATGGGTCGCACGGGCAGGGTCTTCGCGATCGAGCACGAGGGGGTCGTTCCGGACCTCGTCGTGACCGCGAAATCGCTCGCGGGCGGCCTGCCGCTCGCGGCCGTCACCGGCCGGGCCGACGTGATGCAGAGCGTCCACCCGGGCGGGCTCGGCGGGACCTTCGCCGGCAATCCCCTGGCCTGCGCGGCGGGGCTCGCGGTGCTCGACCAGATGGAGCGTGAGGACCTGCCGCAAAAGGCGCGGGCGCTCGAGCGTGTCCTGCTTCCTCGCCTCCGCGAGATGGCCGAACGCACGGCTCTGATCGGCGACGTGCGCGGGCGGGGCGCGATGTGCGCGATCGAGCTGGTCGCCGACCATTCGACGAAGGAGCCCGCCAAGGCAGCCACGGGCGCGGTGCTGGAGGAGTGCCTGCGCCAGGGCGTCGTCGTGCTGAAGTGCGGCACGTACGACAACGTGATCCGGCTCCTCCCGCCGCTCACGATCGACCACGAGCTCCTGCGCGAGGGCCTCGACGTGCTCGAGAAGTCGCTCGCGACGGTCGCGAGCGCCTAGCGAACCGCCGTCAGTGCCCCCGATCGTTGGGGGCCGACCCGAGCGGGCGAAGGACGAGCCGGTCGTGCGGCTCCTCGACGTCCAACAGCCCCTCGAGCCCGGACTCGACGTACAGCTCGACCGCCCCCACGGGCACCACCTGATCCTCGGCGGGTGGCGTGTCGGTGAGCTCGGCCCGAACCTCGCCCCCCACTCGCACGAGCCGGATCCTGGCCGAGGGGTTGAAGCGCGCGGCGGCGGCCTGCGATTTCGTCACGATCTCCTGCGCCCAGTCGGTGAGCTCGATCATCGAGCCGTGAGCCCGCTCGTCGTCTCCCTGGTCAGCCGCTGGGCGAGGTAGACGGGCACGAAGCTCGCGATCACGAGCACCATCGCGACGACATTGACCTGCGGCCTGCGGTTCGGCCGGAGAAAGTTGTTGAAGATCCAGATGGGGAGCGTCGTCTGAGGACCCGCGGTGAAGTTCGTCACGACGATCTCGTCGAACGAGAGCGCGAACGCGAGCAGCCCGCCCGCGACGAGCGCCGTCGCGATATTGGGCCAGATGACGTAGCGAAACGTCTGCCACCCGTCCGCGCCCAGATCCATGGACGCCTCCACGAACGAGCCCGGGGTACGACGAAGGCGAGCGATCACGTTGTTGTAGACGACGACGACGCAGAACGTCGCATGACCGACGATGATCGTCCACAGGCTGAAGTTGATATGCCCGGCCTGGATTGCCGAGTTGAGGGCGAGACCCGTCACGATGCCGGGCAGCGCGATCGGCAGCACCAGCAGGAAGGACACCGTCTCCCGGCCGAAGAACCTGAACCGGTGCACGGCGAACGCCGCGAGGGACCCAAGGACCAACGCGGCCGCGGTCGCCCCCAACCCGGCTCGCACCGACGCCGAGAGCGCGGAGCGCACCTCGCTGTTGTGCCAGACGACCGTGAACCACTTGGTCGTCAGCCCCGCCGGAGGCCAGGCCTGCCCGATCGACGAGTTGAACGCGTACAGGAAGATCACGCCGAGCGGGACGTAGAGGAACGCGAGGACGAGCCACGACGCCACCCGCATGCCGATCCGCGTGGCTCGGGTCTCGACCGCTGCCGCCACCGCCCGCCCCCCTACAGCGACTCGAACGCGCCCATCCGACGCGCCACGAGGAGGTAGATGGCCATGACCACGATGGGCACGAGGGCGAACGCGGCCCCGAACGGCTGGTTCGACGCCACACCCAGCACGTTGTTGTAGACGACGTTGCCGATGAACTGGGTGTTCCCCACGACCGTCGGAGTGATGTAGTCGCCGAGGGTGAGCGAGAACGAGAAGATCGACCCCGCGACGATCCCGGGAAGGGCGAGCGGGATGATCACGCGCCGAAGCGTGCTTCCCCAGCGTGCCCCCATGTCGCTCGAGGCCTCCAGGAACGAGGATGGGATGCGCTCGAGGGACGCGTAGATCGGGAAGAAGACGAACGGCAGCCACAGGTAGGTGAACGCGAGCCAGATCGACCAGTTCGTATAGCTGATGTTGAGGCCCGTGATGTGGATCTTGCCCAGGGTCCAGGACAGCAGGCCATGGGTGTCAAGGATCAGGCGCCACGCATAGATTCGGACCAGGTAGCTCGACCACAGGGGCAGCGTCACCGACAGCAGGATCGCCGCACGCGCTCGGGAGGTCGCGAGCCGGGCGGCGTGGTAGGCGAGCGGGAACGCGAGCGCGATGTCGGTGAGCGTCACCGCCGCCGAGATGCCGATCGTCCGAAGGGCGATGGTCCGGTAGACGGGATCATGCAGGAGGGTCCGGAAGTTCCCGAGGCTGAGGTGATGGACGACCGCCAAGCTCAGGGGGTCGAGCAGCCAGAAGGCGGACACGAGCAGCACGGCGAGGGCACCCAGGTACACGACGCCCATCCAACCGAGCGGCGGCGCGAGCAGGAGCGCCAGCCGAAGCCGCGGGTGGCGGTTCAGGAACGCGGACAGCCGGCGGCGAAGGCTCGCCGCCGCCGGCTGGCCGGGCTCGCGCGTCACGATCTGGGCCATCTGCCGTCCCCGGGAAGACCGGAGGCCCCCCCGCAGCCTCCGGTCTCACCCCAACGTCGCGTTATGCCCCGGTCACCTCCGTGAACTTCTGCTCCCACACGGAATAGTCGATGCAGTCGTTCTTGCCGTTGCCGCAGGCGGCGAGCGGCGTCCTCCACAGGTACAGCTGGTGCACGAACCCGTCGTCGCCGCAGTGGTATGGGGCTGCGGCGGCCTGCCCGAGGTCCTGGGTGATGATCGGGCACGACTGCAGGTTCGATGGCGTCGCCCCGTAGAACTCCGCCACCTGGGCCTGCACCGAGGCCGAGGACGCCCACTGCATCCACTTGTACATGCAGTTCGGGTGCTGCGCGTGCGAGGACATCATCCACGTGTCCGCCCAGCCGGTCGCCCCCTCGGACGGGATGACCGCGTCCACGGGAGCGGGCGGCGTCGCGTTCTGCATCACACTCACCTGGTACGGCCAGGCCGTCCCGACGACCACGTCGCCCGACGTGAAGAGGTCGATCTCATCCGTCGCGCTGGTCCAGTACTTCTTGATGTTCGGCTTCTGCCCCTTGAGCAGGTTGATCGCCGCGTCGAGCTGCGGTTGCGTCAGCTCATACGGGTCGGTGATCCCCAGAGAAGGGTCGTGCGTCTTGAGGTAGAGCGCTGCGTCGGCGACGTAGATGGCACCGCCGTAGGCGGTGATCTTCCCCGCGTACTGGGTGTTGGGGTCGAAGACCACGCTCCAACTCGTCGGCGGTGTGCTGAAGGTCCGCGTGTTGTACATGAGCACGTTCGCCCCGTACATGTACGACACGCCGTAGTGCACGCCGTTCACGGTGTTGTGGGGCGGCGATTGCAGCGTCGGCAGGAATTGCTTCCATCCGTCGATCAGGTTGACGTTGATCGGCGCCACGTCGCCGTGGGCGATGAGTCGGTTCGTCGCGTCGCCGGAGGCGGACACGCCGTCGTACGCGGTCCCACCGCCCTGGCGCATGAGGTTCACCATCTCGTCGGACGTCTGACCGTACTTGACATGGACCTGGCACCCGGTCTGCTGCTCGAACGGGTGGACCCAGTCGGACTTCGGGTCGGTCGAGCCGTCCTCGGTGTAGCCCTGCCATGCGATGAGGTTGAGCACCCCCTCACCCGCTCCGATGCTCTGCAAGGGCTTCGGCCCGCCGGAGCCGCTCGAGCCGGTCGACTTACTGCACGCCGCTCCCACCAGCGCGAGGCACGCCACCAGGGCGACCCACCATCGCTTCCTCATCCCTCCTCCTCTCCCGAACCTGATGGCTCGGTCTGCCCCTCACGCTCCTGGATGATTCGATTGTTCGCCCGGTCCCATGCGAGCCGGACGGCCTTGCCCTGCACCTCCAGCGCCTCCATCGAGGACTGCGTGAGGTTCTGCTCCAGGACCACCAGCTCGCCGCCCGGGTCGAGCGTGACGGCGTAGCGGGTGCTCGCCCCCAGGTAGATCACGGCCCGCACGTGGCCGGTCACCGTGCAGGTGCCGGGACCGGGCTGCTCCTCGACCGCGAGCATCCGGATCTTCTCGGGGCGGATCGTGAACGTGGCGTCCGAGCCCGTGATCTCCCGGGCCACCTGCCCGAAGAGCGTGTTCGAGACCCCGACGAACCCCGCGACGAAGCTCGTCGCGGGGCGCTCGTACACCTCGGCCGGCGAGCCGACCTGCTCGATCCGGCCGTGGTTCATCACCGCGAGGCGGTCGCTCATGGTGAGCGCCTCGTCCTGATCGTGCGTCACGTAGATGAACGTCAGCCCGACGCGCTGCTGGATGGCCTTGAGCTCGATCTGCATCTGCTGGCGGAGCTTGAGGTCGAGGGCCCCGAGCGGCTCGTCCAGCAGCAGCACGGACGGCTGGTTGACGAGGGCTCGGGCGAGCGCCACGCGCTGGCGCTGCCCGCCAGAGAGCTGCGCCGGCTTGCGGTCCTCGAACCCCTCGAGCTGGACCATGCGCATGGCCGAGGCGACGCGCGTTCGGCGCTCCTCGCGGGCCACTCGTTTCACGCGCAGGCCGTACTCCACGTTCGCGCCCACCGTCATGTGGGGGAACAGGGCGTAGTCCTGGAACACGGTGTTGACGTCGCGCTCGTAGGGCGCGAGCGTCGTCACGTCGTGTCCGTGGAGCATGATGCGGCCCGCGGTCGGCGCCTCGAAGCCCGCGATCATCCGAAGGCACGTGGTCTTGCCCGACCCGGAGGGGCCGAGCATGGAGAAGAACTCCCCCTGCAGGACGTCGAGGTCGACCCCCACCACGGCGGCGACGTCACCGAACCGCTTCTGGATCCCATCCATGCGCACGGCAACCTGTCCGGGCGCAGGGTCGGATGCGTTGGGCTGGAGCTCGGTGGCCGGACGGGCCATGGACCCCCTTCAGGTCTCCCTCGTCGACTGGACCGTAGCCAAGCAGGGCTCCGCGTGCAAGGGAACAAAAGGTCCAAACCTTCACGCGGGGCTTTGCCGATCCGCCGCCGGAGGCGCATACTCGCACCCGGCCGGCCAGGGCGCGTCGTTGCCTCGACCGTGCCTCCCCCGCATGATCACGAGAGGAAGCGAGCGACCGATGGGCGTGCCGTTATGGCCGGGGTCTACCGGCGTCGCGCCAGGCGACTGTTCGCCTACTGGCGGTCGGAGCAACGCACCCTCCGCCAGGGCTTCGTCGCGCTGCTCATCTCCTCCGGAGGAGACCTCCTCGCGGGCCTAGCGCTCGCGTCCATGTCCAACCGCCTCGCGCTCCTGCCCGGGCTCCTCGTGCTGATCCCGGCCGCCATCGGCATGCGGGGCAACATCTTCGGGGCGCTCGGCTCACGGCTCGGCACCGGCATCCACGCCGGCCTCTTCGACGTGTCCCGCAGCCGGCGCGACTTCCTCCCGCAGAACGTCTACGCGTCGTTCGTGCTCACGCTCGCCACGTCGCTCTTCCTGGGCGTGATCGCGCGGATCGCCTCCGCCGCGTTCGGCTACCGGTCGATCTCCGTGTGGGACTTCGTGGTCATCTCGATCCTGGGCGGCGTCCTCGGGTCCGTCGTCGTGGGGAGCGCCACGGTCGCCGTCTCGATCCTCAGCTACCGGCGGGGCTGGGATCTGGACTCGGTCTCCGCGCCGATCGTGACGGCGATCGGCGACACGTGCACACTCCCCGCCCTCTGGGCGGCCTCATTCCTGGTCGTGCGCCCCGGCGCCGGTTCCGGGTCCCATGTGGTCGCCCTGGTCGTGGGAGTGGCAGCGGCGGCGGCTTGCGTCGTCGCGATCGCCCGGGGGCTCCTGACCGACCTCGCGCTCGCCCGTCGCATCATCCGCGAGTCGATGGTCGTGCTCTTCGTCGCAGGCGTCATCGATATACTCGCCGGGACCGCCATTGAATCGCGCGCGCAGGACTTCTTCCTCAGGTTCCCGGCCCTCCTCGTGCTGCTGCCCGCGTTCCTCGAGGACACCGGCGCCCTCGGCGGGATCCTCTCGTCCCGGCTCGGGTCCAAGCTGCACATGGGCGTGATCGAGCCGCGCCGGCTCCCGCAGCCGCTCGCGATGCTGGATGCCTCGCTCAACTTCCTGTTCGCGATCTCCGTGTTCACGCTGGTCGCGATCTCGGCGCAAGTGATCAGCGTGGCGACGGGCCAGCGGAGCCCCGGCCTCCTGGACATGCTGCTCGTGAGCCTGTTCGCCGGGTTTCTCGCGACCATCATCTCCTCCGCCATCGCCTACTACGGGGCCGTGGCGTCCTACCGGTTCGGATGGGACCCGGACAACTTCGGCATCCCGCTCGTGACGAGCCTGATGGACCTCGCCGGGACGCTCTGCCTGATCCTGGGTACCGTACTGTTCGTGGGAGCCGTACATGTCTGAGGACGACGAACCGAGGAACGTGAAAGAGCTGCTCGTCGAGGCGAAGGATGCCTCCGAGCTGATGGTCGACCTCGCCTACGCGGCGGTCTTCTTCAACGACGAGAGCCTGGCCGAGGAGGTCGAGGACCTCAACAAGCGGCTCGCCGGCTACCTCTGGCGCCTGCGCGAGATCTCGATGCTCGCGGCGCGATCGCCCGAGGACGCCGAGGGGATGAGCGGCGTCCTGCACGTCGCCGGCGCGATCGAGAAGATCGGCGAGGCGGCCTCGGACATCGCCCGCGTCGTGCAGGCGAAGCTCGGCATCCCCGACGTCCTGCGGCCGGACCTTCGGCACGCGGACGAGATCGTCGGACGGGTTCGCGTCCGGCCGGGCGCCCCCTCGGTCGGCCGGTCGCTGGGCGAGCTGCTGCTCCCCAGCGAAACCGGCATGTGGCTCCTCGCCGTGCGCCGCGGCAGCGAGTGGGAGTTCGATCCCGGGCGGGACACGGTGCTCTCCGAGGGTGACGTGCTGCTCTTCCAGGGCCCCGAGGAGGGGGTCAACCTCATCCGCGAGGTGGCGGGCGCGCCCCCGCTTCCGGAGGCGCCCGTGAGCGAAGGCCAGCCGCTCACCGAGCTCGATCGGGCGGTGGACATCCTGGTCGAGATGAAGAACTCGGCGGAGGTCGCGGTCGGCCTCGCCTATTCGGCGCTCCTGTTCAAGGACCGCGCCCTGGCGGCCGAGGTCGCGACCCTGGAATCCCGATCCGACATCCTGCACGACGAGCTCGAGTCCTGGGTGCTGAAGGCGGCGCCAGAGGCGGGGAACACGGACGAGCTTCGCGGGCTCCTCCGCCTGGGGTATGCGAGCGAGATCGTCTTCGACGCGGCCCGAGACATGACCTGGCTCATCGAGGAGGGCGAGGAGCTCCACCCGGTCATCCAGATGGCGCTCGAGGAGACCGAGGAGGTCGCCACCGAGTCGGTCGTCGAGCGCGGTTCGCGCGCCGTCGGCCACTCCCTGAAGCAGCTGCAGCTCGAGACGGAGACGGGGATGTTCGTCCTCGCGGTGCAGCGGGGCCGGCGCTGGATCTACCGGCCGAGGCCGCGGTTCGAGCTGGAGGCGGGAGACCGCGTGATCTCGGTGGGGCCGGAGGAGGGGTTCGCGGAGCTCGAGGCGCTCACGCGGGCGCCGGCCCACGCGATGGAGAGCTGAGCGAGCGAACCTGCAGCGGCAGCGAGAAGCGCATCCGCTCGTCCACGGTGTGCAGCTGCTCGACCTCGGTGGCGCCGAGCTCCTTCAGGTGCTCCACCACCCGTTCGACGAGCCATTCGGGCGCCGACGCGCCTGAGGTCACCCCGATCGCGTCGCGACCGTCCAGCCACGCTGGATCGATCTCGGTCTCGTCGTCGACGAGGTACGCGGGGGTGCCCATCGCCACCGCGACCTCGACCAGTCGCCGCGAGTTCGACGAGTTGTCCGAGCCGATGACGAGGATCACGTCGGCGCGCGAGGCGAGGTCCTTGACGGCCTCCTGCCGGTTCTGGGTCGCGTAGCAGATGTCGTCCCTGGGCGGCCCCTCGATGTCCGGGAACCGGCCGCGAAGGACGTCGATGACCTCGTTGGTCTCGTCGACCGACAGGGTGGTCTGCGAGAGGTAGGCGACCCGGCTGCCGACCGGGACCTCGACCTCGCGGGCCTCGGCCGGCGTGCCCACCAGGATCACGTGGTCGGGCGCCTCGCCGCTCGTGCCCACCACCTCCTCGTGCCCCTCGTGGCCGATGAGCAGGATCGTGTAACCCTCTCGGGCGAACCGCCGGGCCTCGAGATGCACCTTGGTCACGAGCGGGCAGGTCGCGTCGATCACCGACAAGCCGCGCTCGGCCGAGCTCGTGTACACCTCGGGCGCGACCCCGTGGGCCGACAGGACCACGGGGGCGCCTCGGGGCACCTCGGCGACGTCCTCGACGAAGACGGCCCCCTTGCGCTCCAGATCCCGGACCACGTGGATGTTGTGGACGATCTGCTTGCGCACGTAGACGGGCGAGCCGAACATCCGCAACGCCCGTTCGACCGCGTCGACCGCGCGCTCCACGCCGGCGCAGTACCCCCGGGGCCAGGCCAGGATGATGCGTCGTGTCACGCCCCCATCGTAGCGGGGACGCCCGGCGGTCCCGGAGGCTCCACGAACCCTCCACAGACCGTGTGAAACATCACCGTTGACCATTCGACGAGCATTCGGGTACACTGCTCGGCCACAGAACCCGCGGTTCCAATCTGGTCGCCCCTCGCCCCTACCCCCTGCTTCTTCCCTTGTGCGCGCCCAGCAGTGGAACGCCTGATTGGACAAGGAGGTGAATGCCAGCACCCGCGACCTGCCGTGCCGACGACTGGGGGAGATAACCCTGTCTGGGCATCGGGGGTGACCCGCTCCTCATATGCATTCGAACCCACAACACCATGTCCGCCGTGCGGCGGCCCTCTCGCTCGCACTCGTCGCGGTTGCCGCCATCGTCTCCGCCCCGCGCATCCAGCCCGTGCCTGCGGCCTTCGCCGCCAGCGCTTCGACGCCCGCGAGCCTCGCCTCCCCAGCGAGCTCCACCCTCGAGGTTCCGTCGGTGACCGTGTCCTCCGACCAGGAGCGGCTCGCCGTCCGAGCGCTCGTCCGCGCCGCACAGCGCGGTGGCCCGCACAGTCAACAGCAGCTCGCAAGCCTCGGCGCCGCGACCGCCTCCGGCGCGCACGCGGACTGGGACGCAACTGCCTACTGCGAGAGCCACGACCAGTGGAACATCAACGCCGGGACCTACTGGGGCGGCTTGCAGTTCGCGCACTCCACCTGGTTCGCCTTCGGGGGCGGACCCTTCGACGGCACCGGCTGGTTCCCCTATACGCGGGAGCAGCAGATCGTGGTCGCCGATCGGGTCCTGGCCGCCGAGGGCCCGGGAGCCTGGCCCGTCTGCTTCCGCTGGGCCTCGGCCTAGCCGCGCACGGGGCCGCCGGGGCGCGGCATCCCGAGGATGGAGTCTCGAACCTCCTCCTCGCTTCCCGCGACCCCGTCGGCCCCGGTGACCGCCACGCCCACGGTCACCACCCGGGCGAGGGGCAGCGTCGTGCGGACGAGCGCGACCGCGCCTTCCCCCATGCCCTCCAGGACGACCACGTCGGGCTGCCAGGATTCGAGTTGGCCGCCGAGGTCGCCTTCGTCCGAGACCCCGCCGACCAGCTCCCAGCGGGCGGAGACCGTCGCCAGCTTCAAGGCACGCAGCCGATCCTGGCCTGGCGCCGCGCACAGGACCTTCAGGGATCGGCACATGGGGGTCGGCCTCAGACCTCGGCCAGCCTCGGGAGCGCCCACTCGCGCAGCCAGAGCTGGATGATCCCCGCGAGGGGAAGCGCCGCGATGATGCCCCAGAAGCCGAACAGCTGCGCCCCGGCCAGCACTGCCAGGAGCACGATCACCGGATGGAGCTTCGTCGTCTCCTTCAGCACGATCGGGGACAGGATGTAGGCGTCGATCGAATGCGAGAGGACGATCACGACACCGAGAAGGATCAGGAACGACGGCGGCTTGGTGACGAGCGCCACCAGGGCCGCCGGCGCGGCGCCGATCCACGAGCCGAGCATCGGCACGATGTTCGCCACCCCGATGATGAAGCCGAGGAGGAGCCAGAACGGCATGTGGATCAGCCACAGGCCGAACGTCGCGAGGACGCCTACGACGAAGGACACGATCAGTCTCGCCCGGACGTAGCCCGCGACGATCCTGCGGATCTCCTCCAACGTCGGGCCCAGGCTCTCCCGGCGGCCGGGCGGGACCATGGCCACGATCCCCCTGGTGGTCTGCGGTAGCGACACCAGCAGGAGGAACCCGAGGAAGCCCCCGATCAACAGGATCAGCCCCGCGTGGGCGAACCGGAGCCCCGCCGTGGCCAGCGTGTGGAGCGCCTGCGGCGCGCTCCCCGCGTGAACGTGGATCCAGCTCGCGATCGACGAGCCCACTCGCCGAAGCATCGGGTTGCTCGATCGCGACAGGCGCTCGAACGCCCCTCCGCCCTTTCGGAGCAGCTCCGGAGAGGACAGCTGCAGGTGGGAGGCCTGGGAGAGGAGCGCCGGCACGGCGAGCGAGATCAGGAGGGCGAACAGGACGAGGGCGAGCCCGAAGAGCACCGTGGCTCCGAGTCGCCGCGGAACGCCCAGTCGCGTGAGGCGGCGAAGCGGTGGGTTCAACAGCAGCACCACCAGTCCGGCGACGACCAGGTACGGGAAGATGCCGGCGAGCCGTCCGAGGACCCTGCCGAGCACCCAGACGAGCACCGCCCCGCCGATCGCTGACCAGGCGACGACGCCGAGTCCCAGCAGCCGGCGGGCCCTGCCGCCGTCGGGCATCAACCGCTCGAGGTGATCCCGAAGCGAGAGCTCATCGGCGTCCTGCATCGCCGTTCGAGCTTACGCGGCAACGCGGCCCCACGCGGGCGTTCGCTAAGCTCGACGCGTGGCCGATCGGGGCGTCGCCGTCGTGACCGGGGCCTCGTCCGGCATCGGCGCGGCGACCGCCGTCGCCCTCGCACGGGATGGGTTCTCGGTCGTGATGGGCGCAAGGCGCCTCGACCGGCTGGAGGCCGTGGCCTCCGAGTGCGGCCAGGGTACCCGGGCGCTCCCGCTCGACGTGACCGACCCTGAATCCGTCCGGGCCTTCGTCGAGCAGATTCCCGCCGCGCGTGTGCTCGTGAACAATGCGGGCGGCGCCTTCGGGAGAGACACGATCGCGGGTGCGGATCTCGACGCCTGGCGCCGCATGTACGAACTGAACTTCCTCGGGACGGCTCGCGTCACCCGCGCGTTGCTTCCCGCCATCGAGGCCTCCGGCGACGGCCACGTCGTGATGATCGGGAGCATCGCCGGGTTCGAGGTGTATGCACAGGGCGCCGGCTACACCGCGGCCAAGCACGCGGAGCGCGCGCTCACCAAGACGCTCCGCCTGGAGCTCCTCGGGCACCCGGTCCGCATCACCGAGATCAATCCGGGGCTCGTCGAGACCGAGTTCAGCCTGGTGCGCTTCGCCGGCGATGAGGAGCGCGCCCGGAAGGTCTATGCGGGGCTCACGCCCCTGTCGGCCGAGGACGTCGCCGACTGCGTGGCATGGGCCGTGACCAGGCCCTCGCACGTGAACGTCGACGAGATCGTGGTTCGCCCCCGCGACCAGGCGACGGCGACCGCGATCCACCGGCGGCCGGACTGAGGGCCTGCTCCCGATGACGCTCCCGGAGCCGGTCCGGCGCTTCTGCTACGCCGCGTGGGGGCTGGAGGCGGCGGCCCGCAGGACCCCGTGGGGGATGGTGACCGCCGACGCCCGCCACCCGCTCATCCATGACGCGAACAACGCGTGCGTCCTGGAGGCGGACCCGACCCTCACGCCGGAGATGATCCGGGAAGCGCTGCATCCCCTCCTCGAGGACGCCGGCGTCGGGTTCGAGCACATCGAGTTCTGGGAGGCATCGGATGGGATCCCGGCGTTCCGGGAGCTTCGGCTGGGGCCCGCTGCCCACCCTTCCGACCTCGTCATGGTCTTCGAGGGAACCCGGCGGGAACGGGGGAAGCCCCCGGGCGTCGCGGTCGAGGACGTTCGCGACCCCGACCCGTCGTTCTGGCCCTGGTACCGGCGGGCCTTCCGTGAGTTCGACGAGGAGCTGACGGAGCCGGTCCTCGATCAGCTCACGGAGCGGGCCCGAGAGATCTTCCACCCGGCCGGTCTGCGGTGGGTCGTCGGCTCTGTCGATGGCGAACGAGCCGGCTACACGAGTGTCCTCGCACTCGACGGCGTGGCCTACCTGGACAACGTCGTCACGATGCCGGCGTTTCGGCGCCGCGGCGTCGCGTCGGCGACCGTGACGACCGCGGCCCAGACCGCCCTGGCCGGCGGGAACGAGCTCGTCTTCCTGCTCGCCGAGCAGGGCGCGGCGCCGGCCCGGCTCTACGAGCGGCTCGGCTTTCGAACCCGGGCTCACGTGGAGACGTTCCACCGCCTGTTCTCGTCCTGAGAGACTGTCGCGCGTGACCGGGCCCTCGGACGAGCTGCGGCGGCTGATCGACCGCGCCCTCCAGGAGGACGCGCCGTCGGGAGACCTCACGACCGACGTCACCATCCCCGAGGAGTCGCGTTGCACCGCCGAGCTTCGAGCGAAGGCCCGCGGCGTGCTCGCAGGGGTCGGCGCCGCCCAGGCGGTCTTCGACCTCGTCGCTTCGCAGGACGGCCGAGGGCCCGTCGAGATCGAGTGGCGTGCCCGAGACGGCGATCCGGTCGCGCCCGGTGACGTCGTCGCGGTCCTTTCCGGCCCGGCGCGGTCCATCCTCCGGGCCGAACGAGTCGCCGTGAACCTGCTCGGGCACCTCTCCGGTGTGGCGACCCTCACCCGCGCGTTCGTGGAGGCGGCCCGGCCCGCCCGCGTGCTCTGCACCCGCAAGACGACGCCGGGACTCCGCGAGCTCGAGCGCGCAGCCGTCGTGGCCGGAGGCGGCGAGCTGCACCGCGCATCACTCTCGGACGCGATCCTGATCAAGGACAACCACCTGCGGCTCGCCGCAGGCGTGGCCGAGGCCGTCACCCGCGCGAAGGCCGGCGGCGTCCCGATCGAGGTCGAGGTGGAATCACTCGCCGAGCTGCACGAGGCGCTCGCCTCGGGCGCGGACCGAGTCCTCCTGGACAACCCGACCCCGGAGCTCGTTCGACAGGCCATCGCCGTCATCAGGGATCCTCAGCGCCTCGAGGTCTCCGGGGGGATCACGCTGGATTCGGTACCATCGTTGGTAGCGGCGGGTGCGCGGGTCATCTCCGTGGGTCGGATCACCCACTCCGCGCCGTCGCTGGATCTCTCACTCGAGGTGACGCGTGCCGGACAGCTTTGACGAATGGGCGCGGCGGGTTCGACGCCTGGCGGGCGAGCGCCGCGCGGTGATCCTCGCCCACAACTACCAGGTCCCGTGGATCCAGGACGTGGCGGACTTCGTCGGGGATTCGCTCGCCCTCTCGCGCCAGGCCGCACAGACCGACGCCAACACGATCGTGTTCTGCGGCGTGCATTTCATGGCGGAGACGGCCAAGATCCTGTCCCCGGACAAGACCGTCCTGCTCCCGGACCTCGGCGCGGGCTGCTCACTCGCCGCGACGATCACTGCCGTGGACGTGCGCGCGTGGAAGGCGGAGCATCCCGGGGCCGCCGTCGTCGCGTACGTGAACACCACGGCCGAGGTGAAGGCCGAGTCGGACATCTGCTGCACGTCCTCGAACGCGGTCGAGGTGGTGCGGTCGATCCCCGAGGATCGCGAGATCCTGTTCCTCCCCGACATGTTCCTGGGCGCCCACGTCGAGCGTCAGACGGGCCGGAAGCTGCAGGTCTGGATGGGCGAGTGCCACGTGCACGCCGGCATCGGCCCGCAGGAGATGCGCGCACGAGCCGAGGCCGAGCCCGACGCCGAGCTGCTGATCCACCCCGAGTGCGGTTGCTCCTCCGCCGCCATCTACTTGCTCGGCGAGGGCGTGCTCCCCGCGGAGCGAACGAAGGTTCTTTCGACCGGCGGGATGGTCCGTGAGGCGGCAACGTCGCCGGCCTCGCGGTTCCTCGTCGCGACCGAGACGGGCATCCTGCACCAGCTGCGCAAGGCGAACCCGGACAAGACCTTCGAGCCGATCAACGAGTACGCCGTGTGCCAGTACATGAAGACGATCACGCCAGCGAAGCTCCTGCGCTCGCTCGAGGAGGGCGTGTTCGAGGTGACGGTCCCCGAGGAGATCCGGGTTCGCGCCGCGGCCGCGGTGCAGCGCATGATCGCGCTCGGGCCGGCGCCCGTTCCCGTTCCCTGATCCATTCCCCGCGCGTGGAGACGGTCGTCGTCGGCGCCGGCGCCGCCGGGCTGTGGGCGGCCCTGCACGCGGCGTCGCGCGGTCCGGTCACGGTCGTCGCGCCCGATCCTTCGGAGGGCAGCTCGACCGCGCTCGCGCAGGGGGGCATCGCCGCTGCGGTGGGTGAGGGGGACGAGCCGGCAGCCCACGCCGAGGACACGATCGCGGCGGGCGCCGGGCTCTGCGATCCGCAGGCCGTCCTCGCGCTGACGGGCGAGGCCCCGCTCGCCGGCGAGGAGCTCCGGCGCCGGTGCATGGTGTTCGACGACGGCGGCGCGCCGACCCGCACAGGCGGGCACCGCGCCGGCCGGGGCCTGCCTGCAGGGGGCGACTGGACGGGGCGTCCGCTGCTTCGCGCGGTGCTCCGGTCGGTGCGTGAGGAGCGCCG
>JACXTT010004027.1_pt1 | contig 22084 bp, 21 predicted proteins | sample 9270951 | NCBI WGS metagenome assembly JACXTT01 (sample SAMN15532306, study PRJNA645909) | rock metagenome | isolation source: weathered quartz diorite | place: Puerto Rico | collected 2017-06-21
TTCTCTTTATGTGCGCCCTGCGTGCCCTCCCCTTGCCCCATCCCCCATTCATGCGGGTCTGGGAGGCCGCGCTCATTGGCTATGCGTTGTTCATCGTGATGGTGGTTGTGCTGGGATTTGCTTTGGGGCTTGCAATGATGCCCTTTCATCGGTTGCCGTCTTTTCTGCACCGGTTCTGGAGGAGAATTCCCCGGCGCAACATCCTCGAATCCTTAATCGCCGGGTTCCGCAAACATGGGCGGTCAAAGCAATTGACCTTGGGTGCAATGGCTTGCAGTCTCACCATCTGGTTCATCGTTTTTACAGCAGGTTTCTTTATTGCACAGGCGATTCACCTTGAAGTCAGGTACTTCCAGATTCTGGTCATTCTTTCGATCGTGACTTTTGTTATAAGTCTCCCGATTAGTCTGGGAGGACATGGTGTCCGTGAAGGCATATTTGTTCTGATGTTTACTGTGTTTGGAATCATCAACATTGACCCACAGAGCGGCGCCGGACAAGAACCGGCAATCCTCTTTTCCATCTTGTATTTTGCGCTTTTTTCGGTCTGGAGTTTGGTCGGAGGTTTGATTTATCTTGGTTTCAGTGTCCCGATCAATCATCGTTCTTTATCATCACAGGTTGAAGCCTTGGCCAGTGAGACAGAAAAGATCGTTTAATCGCGTAGGGAGATTTGATTTTGCGCTTTCTTATTATCGGTTGTGCCGGGTTTATCGGAAGTCTTCTGACGGATCACTTGCTTCAAGACGGTCATGTCGTGGCGGGTTACGATAATTTTTCCACCGGCCAAGACAAATTTTTGGAAATAGCCCACAAGCCGCTTACCACGGTGATCTTGCATCGGTTCCTCTGATCAGGGTGGTTGGTTACTTGCTTTCAAAGCATTGGATTTTCAAAAAAGGTTATGTTCATAGTTAGGCATTTTATTGTTACCGGCTGTGCGGGGTTCATTGGCAGCAGCCTCGTCGACCGGCTTCTCGCCCAAGGGCATCGGGTCACTGGTGTTGACAATTTTTCCACCGGCCAGCGGCGTTTTCTCGATGGTGCACTAGAGAATCCTGCATTCAAGTTGGTCGAAGGGGATTTGCTGGACCTCCCGGCCTTGATCCAAGCGTTCTCCGGGGGCGATACAGTTTTTCACTTTGCCGCCAATGCGGATGTTCGCTTCGGTACCGAACATCCACGCAGGGATTTGGAGCAAAACACCATCGCTACCTATAACGTGCTGGAGTCGATGCGCGCCAACGGCATCAAGCGGATTGCTTTTTCTTCTACCGGGTCCGTCTATGGCGAGGCGGCGGTAATCCCCACGCCGGAGGACGCACCGTTCCCGGTTCAAACCTCCTTTTATGGCGCCTCCAAGCTGGCTGGAGAGGGACTGATTGCTGCCTATTGCGAAGGTTTTGGTTTCCAGTCCTGGATCTTCCGTTTCGTTTCCATCCTTGGCGAGCGCTACACCCACGGACATGTATTCGATTTTTATAAGCGGCTAAAAGATGACTCAAGCCGGCTGAGGGTGCTCGGCAACGGCAAGCAGCGCAAGTCCTATCTTTATATCCAGGATTGTCTGGATGCGATGCAGCTTGCCGTTGATAAGGCGACTGACAAGGTCAATATCTTCAACTTGGGGGTGGATGGCTATTGCGAGGTTAACGATTCGATCGGCTGGATTAGCCAAACATTGGGGGTTCAACCTAAGTTGGAGTACACAGGTGGGGAACGCGGCTGGATTGGCGATAACCCGTTCATCTTTCTGGACACGAAAAAGATTTGCTCTTTGGGGTGGATGCCGAAGTATTCCATCAGCGAAGGGGTGGTAAAGACGGTGGAGTTCTTGAAAGGCAACGAGTGGGTTATGGAAGCTCGGGAATGAAAGTTTGCGTTCAGGGTCTTTGGCATCTCGGCACCGTGACAGCGGCATGCCTGGCATCGAAAGGAAACAGTGTGATGGGGCTCGATTTCGAGGCCGGCACAATTGAGGGGCTGAGACAGGGCGTTCCTCCGCTATTCGAGCCGGGCCTGGAAGATTTGGTGAAGCAGGAAATCGCAACGGGACATCTCAGTTTTACGGCCGATGCCGAGCAAGCAGCAAAGGGGATCGAAGTCTTGTGGATCGCTTACGATACCCCGGTCGATGACGACGACAACGCCAATGTCGATTTTGTCGTTGCCCAAATTGAGAAAGCCATTCCGCATCTCCCGAATGGGGTGACGGTGTTGATCTCGTCGCAAATGCCTGTTGGTTCGGTAAAGCGCTTGGAGGCTATTACCAAGGAGCGCTTCCCGGATAAGGAGCTTGGTTTCGCCTGCTCTCCCGAGAACCTGCGTCTTGGCAAGGCGCTGGATGTCTTTTTGAAGCCAGATCGGATTGTGGTCGGCGTGCGGTCGGCGCATGATCAGGAACGAATCGGCCGGCTACTGCGGCCGATCACCGATCGGATCGAATGGATGTCGGTCGAGTCGGCGGAGATGACCAAGCATGCTATTAACGCTTTCTTAGCGACCTCGGTAACCTTCGCGAACGAAATTGCAGCAATTTGTGAACTTGTGGGAGCGGACGCTAAAGAAGTTGAAAGAGGACTGAAAACGGAGAGCCGGATAGGACCGAAAGCTTACCTGTCGCCGGGTGGAGCTTTTGCAGGAGGAACGTTGGCAAGGGATATTACCTTCCTCAACAAGATGGGGTTTGAAAAGTATCTTTCTACACCGCTGCTTTCGTCTGTTAAGGTGAGTAATGATGAACACAAACAATGGGTGAAACGTCGGTTGCAACGCCTATTTCCCGATCTTTCCAAGGTGAAGATCGCCATCTGGGGGCTTACCTACAAACCGGGAACGGATACACTCAGGCGATCAATGGCGGTAGATCTGTGTTCGTGGCTCGTTGCGCATGGCGTCAAGGTGGCCGTGCATGACCCGACCGTGAAAGAGATGCCGGTGGAACTGAAAGGCAAGGTTGAGAAATGCGACGACGCACTTCAGGTTTTGCAGGGAGCAGGGGCGCTTGTTGTTGCGACAGAATGGCCGCAGTACCTGGAAGCAAGCGTTGATGAGGTTGTTCGCATTGCACCTCGGCTTGTCGTGTTGGATGCCAACCGTTTCCTTTCCAACTTGGCTAAAGATGATCGGATAAAGTATGTTGGAGTTGGGTCCCCAGAGCCAAAATATTGAGTGCAATTCATGAATAAACAACGCCCGCTGGAAGAAAAGGTTGCAATCATTACTGGCGCAAACCAGGGATTCGGTCTCGAGATTACCAAGAATTATGTTATCTCAGGCGCAAACGTGGTTTTATGCGCCCGGAATGAAGCGCTGCTAGAAGGGGCAAAAAGCACGCTCCAGAAATTTGCCGAGCCTCAACAATCCATCCATACGTTGCCAGCGGACGTATCGAAAAATGATGACGTTAAATTGGTCGTCGAGGCGGCACTGGACCAGTTCGGTAGAATTGATATTCTGGTAAATAATGCGGGCGTGTATGGGCCGAAGGGCGCGATAGACGCCATCGACTGGCGTGAATGGGTTCGTGCGATTGAAATCAATTTATACGGTTCTGTCTTGATGTGTCGCGCCGTGTTGCCGAGTTTTAAAGCACAAAGGAAGGGCAAAATTATCCAGTTATCGGGGGGCGGGGCAACTAATCCATTACCTTATATAAGCGCCTATGCCGTGTCGAAGGCGGCGATTGTCAGGTTTGTTGAAACGCTCGCGGAGGAAGTGCGAGAATATCAGATTGATGTTAACGCTGTTGCGCCTGGGGCTTTAAATACCAAAATGCTCAATGAAATTCTGGAAGCCGGCCCGGAAAAGGTGGGGCGTGCTTTCTACGAAAAAGCTCTAAACCAAAGAGAGCAAGGCGGAACGCCGTTATCGAGAGGCGCCGAATTGGCCGTCTTCCTGGGATCATCATTGAGTGATGGCGTTACGGGGAAATTGATCAGCGCCATGTGGGATGATTGGGAGAACTTTCCACATCATTTAAAAGAGCTCGAAACCAGCGATGTTTACACCCTGCGGCGCATTGTCGCCAAGGATCGGGGATTTAATTGGGGAGACAAGTAAAATTGGATTATAAAGTTGCTATTGTCGGGTGTGGATTGATCGGGCAGAAGCGCAGCAAGGCGCTGGCTGGCGCCCGCCTCGTGGTTTGTGGGGATACCTCCATGGAACGCGCGCAAAAACTCGCTGGCCAAGTCCCCGGCTGTATCGCATCGGATCAATGGCAGGATGTAGTAACCAGCCTGGATGTGGATATCGTGATTATTGCCACCCCTCATAAGATGCTTGCGGAGATTAGCCGTGTCGCGATTGCCTCGGGTAAGCATGTGCTCGTGGAAAAACCCGCTGCTCGGCACGTGAGCGAACTGGGGGATCTTGTGGAGTTGGCGAAAGAGCAGGCCACCTTGGTGCGTGTGGGTTTTAATCACCGCTATCATCGTGCCTTTCGCAAGGCGCGCGAGATTGTTGATAGCGGGACATTGGGACCATTGATGTTTTTGCGTGCGCGGTATGGCCACGGGGGGCGCATTGGTTACGATAAGGAATGGCGCGCGGAGCCGGAAATATCCGGTGGGGGGGAGTTGATTGACCAGGGAACGCATCTTATAGACTTGGCGCGCTGGTTTCTCGGTGACTTTGTAGAGGTTGATGGCTATGCCCACACCTATTTCTGGGACATGCCAGTCGACGATAATGCTTTTATGCTGCTTAAGACGGCGCAGAAGCAAGTGGCCTTGCTTCACGCCAGTTGCACCGAATGGAAGAACACCTTCTCATTCGAACTCTATGGGCGCGACGGTAAGCTGCAGATCGATGGGTTGGGTGGTAGCTACGGCGTTGAGCGATTGGCGTGGTACAAAATGCTGCCAGAAATGGGGCCGCCTGAAACCACGATCTGGGAATATCCGATGGCCGATAACTCGTGGGAAGTCGAGATGACGGAATTCCTTGAAGATATCCGTCTTGGCCGGCAACCCGCTGCCGGATTGCAAGACGCGGTGGCGGCGCTGGACGTTGTGGACAAGGTTTACCGGGGGTCTGGTTATGATCATAGCGCGTAGTCCATTGCGCATCACCCTCGGTGGCGGTGGCACTGATCTTCCGTCCTATTATAGGGAACACGAAGGATTCTTGATTGCCGCGGCCATAGACAAATATGTCTATGTGACGGTCATGCGGCCGTTCACACCGGGCATTTACCTCAAGTATTCCCAGCTTGAGCATGTGGAGCGGATCAGGGATGTGCAACACCCGATCATCCGCGAAGCGATCCAGATGCTTGATTTCAAAACACCGCAAATCGAGATTACAACCTTGGCAGACATTCCGGCGGGAACGGGGCTGGGGTCTTCGGGCAGTTTCACGACAGCATTATTGAAAGCGCTTCATGCACACCGCAAGCATTTGCTGCATCCGGCTGAATTGGCGGAGCTGGCCTGCCATGTAGAAATAGATAGGTTGAAAGAGCCCATCGGAAAGCAGGATCAGTACATAGCGGCTTACGGCGGTATCACGTGCTTCAATTTTAATCGGGATGACAGTGTAACGGCCGAACCCTTAAAGATCACCATGGATACGCTTTTTGATCTTGAGGACAATTTGCTGCTTTTCTTCACGGGTTTTTCGCGTAATGCCGGCAGCATACTAAAGGACCAGCAGATCAAGACAAAGCAGAACGACGAAGAAATGCTGAAAAATCTGCATTACGTTAAGAAGCTTGGCCACCGCAGCAAGGAGGCGCTCGTAAATGGCAAGCCGGAAACCTTCGGCGAAATTATGCACGAGCACTGGGAGCATAAGAAGAAACGCTCTGGTGGCATGAGCAACGCGCAGATTGACGAGTGGTATGAATTGGGACTAAAGAACGGGGCTGTCGGTGGAAAGCTCGTCGGAGCGGGTGGTGGCGGATTCCTGATGTTTTACGCGGCGGATCGCAACAAATTACGGCATGCCATGACAAAAACCGGGATGGAAGAAGTCCGTTTCCGCTTTGATTTTGAGGGAACTAAGGTCGTATTGTCATGAGTCTTTGTGTGGCGATCCTGGCGGGGGGGGTGGCAACGCGGCTAAGGCCAATTACCGAGACAATTCCTAAAGCACTGGTTGAGGTCGCAGGGCGGCCGTTTATTGATCATCAGCTCCGGTTGCTGCGGGCAAATGGTTACCGGCGTGTCGTTCTTTGTATAGGGTATCTGGGGAAAATGATCGAAGCCCACCTGGGGGATGGTTCCATGTGTGGGATGGAAATTACCTATACCCATGACGGGCAGGCTCTTCGAGGAACGGGAGGAGCCTTACGGCAGGCACTGCCATTTCTTGGGGATAGTTTTTTCATTTTATATGGCGACTCGTATTTGCCATGCGACTATCGTAAAGCCGAGGCCGCCTTCCATGAAAGCGGGAAGCTCGGGCTTATGACCGTTTATAGGAATGCGAATCGCTGGGACAAGAGTAATGTCGTATTTGCTGACGGCGAGATAATCCTGTACGACAAGCGCACCACTGTACCGGCGATGGAATATATTGATTATGGTCTGGGTATATTACGCTCGGAGGTGCTGCAAGCCTATCCGGCGGACACTTCCTTTGACATGACTGATGTGTACAAGGGTTTGGTCGAAAGGAAAGAATTGGCCGGCTATGAAGTAAAAGAGCGTTTTTACGAGATAGGATCCCATACAGGGCTAAAGGAAACCGAGGATTTTTTGAAAACCATGTCTGATAAGGAAACTAACCCATGAGCTACGCGCGACAGCACTTAAATGAGACGGCAGAAATTATTTCCAAGCTTGATGTGGACACAATAGAAAAAATGGCTATGCTTTTAGCAGAGTTGAAGCAGCGCGGCGGTAGGTTGTTTTTCCTTGGCGTCGGGGGAAGTGCTGGTAACTGTTCGCATGCCGTTAACGACTTTAGGAAGATCGTCGGAATCGAATCTTATGCGCCGACTGACAATGTATCGGAATTAACCGCGCGCACAAACGATGAAGGGTGGGCCACCATCTTTTCGGAATGGCTCAAGGTGAGCCGACTGAAGGCGACGGACATGCTGTTTATTTTTTCCGTCGGGGGGGGCAACCTGGAGAAGAACATCTCACCAAATTTGGTGAGCGCCCTGCAATACGCGAAACAAGTAAGCGCCAAGGTCGTGGGTGTGGTCGGACGTGACGGCGGTTACACCGCTAAGGCGGCGGACGCCTGTGTCATTATCCCGACGGTAAATAGTGAAACGATCACTCCTCATGCTGAGGCATTCCAGGCGGTAATTTGGCACTTGTTGGTCTCACATCCCGCCTTAAAGGCCAATCAGACCAAGTGGGAATCCACAGCTAAGTGAGTAACCGCGCAATTTTCCTGGATCGGGACGGTGTCATTAATAAGGCCATCGTTCGTGAGGGGAAACCGTATCCACCTGAGAATCTGACCCAAGTGGAAATTCTCCCTGGCGTTCAGGAAGCGCTAACCCTGTTTAAACAGGCAGGCTTCCTGTTAATTGTCGTGACAAACCAACCGGATGTGGCGCGAGGTACAGTTGCCAGGAGTGAAGTGGAAGCGATCCACTCAGCATTGATTGAACGTTTGCCGCTAGACGAAATTATGGCGTGCTTCCACGACAATAGAGATGACTGCAGTTGCCGCAAGCCGAAACCAGGTATGTTGCTTGCCGCCGCCGACAAGTGGGATATCAAATTGTCAGAGAGCCATATGATAGGCGACCGGTGGCGCGATGTGGCAGCCGGGGTTTCCGCCGGTTGCAAGACAGTATTCGTCGACTATGGTTATGATGAAAAGCGACCGAAGACGTACGATTACCAAGTAAAAACGCTTCTTGAAGCAGCTACTTTAATTTGCCACGGCCGAGGGGAGAGGAACACATGAAACCGATTGATCAGCTTAGAGTAAAAATCTTTGCGGACGGTGCCGACAAGGCGGGAATGTTGGAAATGTACGCCAAACCCTTTGTCAAAGGGTTGACCACAAATCCGACCCTCATGCGTAAAGCGGGCATTACCGATTATAGGACGTTTGCAAAAGACATCCTCCAGGTTATCCCGGATCGCTCCATTTCATTTGAGGTTTTTTCCGATGAGTTCGACGAGATGGAGCGACAGGCCCATGAGATAGCGAGTTGGGGCGAGCATGTCTATGTGAAAATCCCTGTCACCAATACGCAGCAACAGCCGGCGTATGAACTGGTGCGAAAGCTATCATCATCCGGTGTCAAGGTGAATGTCACAGCCCTGATGACATTGGAACAGGTGCGCGAGGTCGTTCATGCCTTGTCTGCAGATGTCCCTAGTTATGTTTCAGTGTTTGCTGGCCGGATCGCCGATACCGGGCGTGACCCAGTGCCGTTGATGGCTGCGGCCGTTGAGTTGCTTAGGTTGAAGCCGAAATCGGAACTCATCTGGGCCAGCCCACGGGAACTGTTAAATATTTTTCAGGCTGATTCAATCGGCTGCCACGTCATTACGGTGACCAATGACATCCTGAAAAAACTGTCTACGGTGGGATACGACCTCGACGTCTACTCGCTGGATACGGTGAAGATGTTTCATAATGACGCCAAACATGCAGGCTACGAGCTGTGACCAGTCCGGTCCCCCAGCTTCAGTGGCATCACTAGCCAGGACGGTTGGCGGAGTTTCTACTGGGGAAGGGCTACGTGCCGCATCGTCAATCCGACGAAATGTTCGGCAAGGCGCAGGTGATCCCACAGGACGAATCTACGCCATTCTACCCGCGCAGTTCTTATGGCGTGGCCAAGCTGTATGCGCACTGGATGACGATATACTACCGCGAGAGTTACGACATCTTCGGCTGTAGCAGCATCCTGTTCAACCACGAGTCGCCCTTGCGCAGGCTGGGGTTCGTGACGCGCAAGATCACGGATTCGGTGGCCAAGATCAAGCTAGGGAACCTCTGATTAAGTCAGAGGTTCCCGCGGTGCAGGGAAGAGCGCAGCGAAGGGTTCCACCGCCATTTTTCAAACACGGAAGTGTTTGAAAAATGAAGAAAAGCAAAAATCATATTTTTGCTTTTTGCCGGGCAGGGATGCCCTAATGCCGCGGGAGCAGGGATGCGCAGGAGCGGCCGTGCTCTGAGAAGTCCAGGATGGACTTATTCAGAGCTTCCCTAGGCAAGCTTGACGCGCTTGAACTCGGCAACCTGGATGTGGAGCGCGAGTTTTCCGAGCGGACGTACCTATTCTCAAAAGTACATTTTGGACGCCATGGCCAAGATCGCTGGCTACGAGATTCAGGCAGATGTAAACTCTGCTTTCGTGCGTAAGAATGAAATAAATCATCTGGTCGGGCGCAATAAACGGCTTCATCAGACCCTTGGCGAAGAGCGCTATCCGCCCATCGAAGAGGCATTGTGCTGGATGTACGAGGCAGCGGCCTGATGCGCATTGGCTTGGGCGTCACCGTCCTTAATGCCGGACTGATTTCTGGCCAGTTAGACGGAATCGGGACTTACACCCGGCACCTCTTGCGGCACTTGTCTGTGGCACCGGGTTGTTCGCTACAGACCTATGCATTTGCCAAGGGGGCTTTCGATCCCAGGGTGGCTGGCGTACAGCTTCTGCACAGCCGCTATGCGGTCAACGCCGCGCTCACAGCGATATCAGGCGTATCCTTCCCGGGCAGTGCGTCAATCAAGGGCCGTGTTGATCTTTTTCACGCCCCAGACCACTATATCCCCAAACTGCGTGGTATGCCGGTGGTCGCTACCCTTATGGACCCAATTCCCCTGATGCGCCCGGAATGGGCCAGCGCGGGGTTGAGGCGCGTAAAGAATGGGTTGTTCCAGCGCATGGTAAGGACAGCGGATCATTATGTCGCCATCTCCAAGTTCGTTGTGGACGACTTAGTACGGTATTTCCGAATCTCTCCGGAAAGGATCACCGTTATTCCGCTTGCCGTGGATAACCTCTACTTTGATCCCGTGGACGAAGATGAAAAGAGGCGGGTCTTGGGCAAGTATAACTTGAAGCCCGGCTATTTCCTGTTTATCGGGACGCTGCAACCCAGAAAGAACTTGGGACGAGTAATTGAGGCGTTTCTGCGCCTGCCGGAGGAAATTAGATATGATTACCCCCTGGTCATTGCAGGACGCGCGGGCTGGGGAGTGGATGACCTGCTTCCCAAACTGGCCGAACTGGATCTGGCGGGTGTCGGGCGCTGGCTGAACTATGTCCCCGAGGAGGATAAACGCGTACTGCTTCAGTCTGCGGGTACATTGGTATTTCCGTCTCTCTATGAAGGATTTGGGCTGCCTGTGCTGGAAGCTTTCGCATCCCGCCTTCCCGTAATTACGTCGAATACCACCTCGCTTCCCGAGGTGGCCGGAGATGCGGCAATTCTGGTCAACCCGGAATCGGTGGACGAAATTACCGACGCCATGCTTTATGTGGTGAGCGATGGGACCATCAGAGACAGGTTGATAGGAAAAGGCTGGATTAAGGCTCAGCAGATGACGTGGCGGCAAACGGCGGAAAAGACGTTGGCCGTGTATCGTAAAGTAATTGGCTGATGAGCCCTCGCAAATAAAAACAAGGTGGTGGGTAAATGAGAGTCGCGATCGTTCATGACTGGTTAACTGTTTACGCAGGGGCCGAGCGAGTACTTGAGCAGATCCTCCAACTTTACCCTAACGCCGATCTATTCAGCTTGGTTGATTTTCTTCCCGAGACGCAACGTGGATTTATATATAATAAGCCGGTACGTACTTCGTTTCTTCAGAATTTGCCGTTTGCGCGGACCCATTACCGTCGCTATTTGTGCGTAATGCCGCTTGCCATCGAGCAGTTTGATTTGACAGGTTACGATCTGGTGATTTCGAGCAGTTATGCCGTGGCAAAAGGTGTTATAACCGGCCCCGATCAACTTCACATCAGTTATGTTTATTCACCTATGCGTTATGCATGGGACTTACAACATCAGTATTTGCGCGAAACAGGTCTGGATAAAGGTGTTAAAGGTTGGCTGGCTAAATGGGGGCTGCATAAAATGAGGATCTGGGATGCCCGCACAGCTAACGGTGTGGATAGTTTCATCGCCATCTCGCATTTTATCGCCAAACGTATTTGGAAGGTATATCGGCGTGAATCAACGGTGATTTATCCTCCTGTAGATACTACAACCTTTGCACTGCATGAGAAAAAAGAAGATTTCTACCTCACCGCGTCACGCTTGGTGCCCTACAAGAGAATTGATCTTATTGTGGAAGCTTTTAATGGAATGTCTGATAAGAAATTAGTCGTGATAGGCGACGGACCGGATTCCAAAAAGATCCAGGTGAAAGCGGGGCAGAATATATCCCTGCTAGGCTATCAAGGGCAAGACCATCTAAAGAAGTTCATGCAGCGCGCTAAGGCTTTTATCTTTGCCGCCGAGGAAGACTTTGGAATCTCCCCACTAGAGGCCCAAGCCTGTGGCACACCTGTGATTGCTTATGCTAAAGGTGGTGTGCTCGAAACGATACGTGGACTAGATGATGAGAACCCCACCGGCGTATTTTTTAAGGAACAGAACGCCGTAGCGATAGTAAACGCGCTCGAAGAGTTCGAGCGGGTGCATGACCGGATTCCTGTAGAAAGGTGCAGGGAGAATGCTCTGCGCTTTGGACAAGAGCGTTTTCGGCACGAGCTTAAGACATTTATAGATCAAGCCTGGGAAGAGTTTCAGAACACTAAGCTTAAAAAGAACATCGCATCGTGACGCCTCGCAGTTTATTGAAGGAAAATGCCGGGATATTAGAATATGCCCTGCGGTTATTAGACCCGCTGCTGGTAGTATTGGCTGGTGTAGCAGCCTATTTCGTTAGATTCGAGAATTTGTTGTTCCCGTTACACTATTTGGTAGCTTTTAGCGCTGCCTTCCTGTTCTGTTTTCTCATTTTCCCGTTTTTTAGAGTCTATCAAGCCCAGCGTGGTGCGAGCCTATGGGCTGAAATTCAGACACTGTTCAGCGCCTGGCTTGTTGTCATTGCCGGCCTGGTGGCGGTCATGTTCGCTACCAAGACCGGCGCGGATTTTTCACGTCAATGGATGGGTCTATGGGCGGGACTCGGCTTCGCGGCGTTGACCCTTTTCAGAATCCTGTTGCGACTGGGGCTGCGTCATATACGCCGCAAGGGTTTTAACCTCCGTTATATTGTGATTGTAGGCGCCGGTTCGCTGGGTCGAGAAGTTGCCCAGCGAATCAAGAACTCCCCCTGGATGGGTCTACACATCACCGCGTTTTACGATGATGACCCTCAACTGTATGGCCGGCACCTGGAAGGGATTGAGGTAAAGGGACCGACAAATCACCTGGCCAGCGATCTGGAACGCGACGCCATAGATCAGGTGTGGATTGCGCTTCCCTTGCGTGCTCAGGAACGCATGAAGACGCTATTATATGAGCTGCGTCATGCCAATGTACAGGTCCGCCTCGTACCCAATATTTACGGCTTCCAACTGCTGCATCACTCCATTACAGAGGTAGCAGGCTTCCCGATCATTAATTTGATGGACAGACCTCTGAGCGGTATCAATGCTATAGTCAAGATGCTGGAGGATAAGATCCTGGCGACGCTGATTCTGGTCCTGACCAGTCCTCTCATGATCTTGATTGCGATAGGTGTTAAACTCAGCTCCCCCGGCCCGGTACTATTTAAACAGAAGCGTGGCGGATTGGAAAAAGACGAAATCTGGATCTGGAAGTTTCGCAGCATGAAGGTACACGCCGAACCCGAGGGAACGATAACTCAGGCCAAACCCAACGATCCGCGTATCACGCCGTTCGGCGCTTTTTTACGACGCACCAGTCTCGACGAATTACCGCAGTTTTTTAATGTGCTGCGAGGAGAGATGTCTATCGTTGGCCCACGTCCTCACGCGCTTGAGCATAATGAATTTTATAAAAAACGGATAGACCCCTATCTGCTCCGTCAACGTGTTAAACCGGGCATAACAGGCTGGGCCCAGATTAATGGATTACGCGGTGAAACTGGCGACTTGGAAAAAATGGAAATGCGCGTGAAGTATGATTTGTATTACATCAATAATTGGTCATTATGGTTTGACCTACGAATTATCTTCTTGAGCATTTTTCATATTTTTAAGCGCCAAAATGCGTAATGATACCGCTTAGATCTGTTTGGCGAGAGTGGTGGGTCAGTGCCCCGCTGTTATTGGCGATTAGTGCAGTCTTTCTTGCCACTGCCTCTTTGCAGTTTATCGCTTGGCGGGCGCCGGCACAGCCTACAACTCCACAGCAGTGGACAGGCGTTGAGTTGAATCTGGTAGAAGGCAAAGGGCACAAAGGCCAGGACACGCTTGCAGTAGAGGCCTTGTCTGATAAGGGTGTGGCCATCGCATCGGCATCCTCTATCCAGATCGAAGCCACCGATTATTCAATGGTACGCCTAGAAACCGGCGGGACATCCCCAAGCTCAGGTTTGTTTGTTCTTTGGCGTCGAGCTGATAATCCCGGCGAGATTTTTACTCTACCCCTCAATAAGGATGACCAGCAGACGCTATCTTTGCGCGTCAGTGATGACGCCGCCTGGCGCGGCAAGCTCAGCGAGATTGGGCTGGCCATCACCGCGCCACTCACCGAGCCTTTGGTGATCCATCGTCTCACACTCATTCCCATCAACACTCAGCCTACCCTGTTCGATCTCGCGGCCGAGTGGCTGACTCATGAATCCTGGAGCGCTGCGTCCATCAATTTCCTCTACGGAGGAACACCGTATCCCATGCTGCCACTTTTACCCGCAGTCGTGGCCATGGTGGTCGTGGCCTGCGCGCTTTATTTCGTTTTGATCCGGATTGGATTTATGCTGTTTAACCCGCTGCTGATACCCGTGTTGATTTTCAGCGGATGGCTATTACTGGACGTGCGCTGGCAGTTTAATCTTTTGAAGGAGCTGTCAGCGACTTCCCATAACTATGCAGGGAAGACCTGGGCAGAACGGCACAAATCGGCCGAAGACGGTGATTTATTTGTTTTTGTAATGAAGGTAAAGGAAAATCTGCCAACCACACCAGTAAGGATTTTGTTTTTTTCCGACCTGGATTACCTGCAAGGCCGTGGGGCTTACTATCTTTATCCGCATAATGTCTACAAAGGCGCGGGACTCTCCTCTACTCAATATTTTCGATCAGGTGAATACATCGCGTTCTACCAAAAAACGAGTACGCAATACAACCCCACTACTCAAAAGCTTTTGTTGGGAAATAATCAAGAAGTTTCCGTTGACCTCATTTTATGGGGCAACGGTTATGGATTGCTGAAGGTGCGATAGATGGAATTTATAGGATTGGTCGTGGGGATGACGCTGCCTTGGCTATTAGGTCTGGTCTGGCTACGTGTCTTGTGGCGTGAAAGGGATGTCAGGGCCTGGCCGATCTGGCTCGGCTATGGTTACGTGCTAGGCGCGCTGGTGACAATACTGGTCATGCGATTGCTGGACGCACTTGGCATCACCTTTAGCTTCATGAGTATCAGTCTGCCTTTAATTGGCATAACGATCGCAGGTGCACTATTATACATAAAAACACCGGCGCATACCCACCCCCGCTCGTGCCCTCCTCCATCAAGGGGGAGGGAAGTTCTATTACGCTGGCAACAAACGCTGTTCATTTTTTTATTCGCGATAATCATTCTGCGCTTTGCCGGGTTAGGGTTGGAAATTATCTGGCGGCCCTTGTTTGCATGGGATGCCTGGAACCAATGGGCCACCAAGGCCCGTGTCTGGTATGAATTGGGGCGATTGGTTCCATTCGTCCCTGCAGACATCTGGCTCTCTTCAGGCACCACACAGGCCTACACCGACTCTGCGCCGCACTATCCCGCGACCATACCTCTGTTGCAAGTATGGATGAGTTACAGTTTGGGACGGTGGGATGACTCCTTGATGAACCTGCCCTGGTTACAATGCGGCATTGCGCTCGGTTTGGCCTTTTACGGTCAGGCCAGACTGTGGGGTGTTTCGCCTTTGACCGCCATGATTTTTACCTATTTTTTGCTGTCGTTGCCGCTGCTCGACACGCATATCGCCCTGGCCGGTTATGCGGATCTGTTCATGGCCACGGTTTACGGGCTGGCAGCCATGGCCTTTTTCCACTGGGCCCGAACCCGCGATCATCGGCAGGGGCTATTGGCCTTGCTGCTCGTTCTAAGTTGTTCTCTCATCAAGATACCCGGCCAAATATGGATGCTGACCTTTCTGCCGGCCTTGTGGGTGGCCTTAATGCCACGCACCGGAATGATTGGGATGGCGGTGTTGGCCATGCTCGGTGCCGCTGCGCTGTTCCTGCTCGACCGTACGCAACTGGTAATTTTAGGTTACACCCTACATACTGAATTCAGCCCTGTAGGAGAATCAATCTTAAAGAATGTGTTCGTCATGGATAACTGGCACATGTTTTGGTATTTGTTCATCGTGTTATGGCTGTTTGCTTTGGCACACCTGTTTTCGGCGCCGCTGCGGGTCATGACTATCTTAGTCCTCACCGATTTTTATTTTCTTGCGATTGTGTTCTTCTTCAGCAAGGTGCATGTTTGGGTCGCCGATTTCTCAACCCTGAATCGCGCCCTGTTGCACATTGTCCCCATGCTGATGTTCTATATGATGGTTCTTTATCGGGAAGGGAAAGTCTGGCCAGGCTGGCTGACGGAACATCGAGTGGCACAGCGGCACCTCTAAAAACGCGTCTTTTGTCTTTATGCTGCGTTGGAATTCTACCCGAACTGCCCGCTCACCGTTTTGGAAAACCGTTTGCGCGAGATGGCAGGACAGGCAGGTTACGAGTTGAGCTTTATCGGATACTGGCTCAACCGCATCCTGTTTTATTCTGCTCCCGAGTGGATATTGGCCTCTATCTACAGCAGCTTTGGGCTGGTAGTCGTGGTGACCCTCATCGCCTATCCGCCGCGCAGAACATAAAGGCCGAATAAATTCGGCCCTACAATTCAAGCTCGGCAAACACCGGCGCATGATCCGAAGGCCGTTCCAATTTACGCATGGACTTGTCTACCCACGCCGCGTGGCAGGCGGCGCGTAAATCTGGGCTCACCATGATGTGGTCTATGCGCAAACCCATATTGCGACGAAAAGCGCCCATGCGGTAATCCCACCAGCTATAAATTTCCGGCGGTTGCTCAAATAACCTGAAGCTGTCGGCGAATCCAAGATCCAGCAACCTCTTAAAATACGCCCGTTCCGGTTCGCTCACCAGCACCTGCCCTTCCCAAAGCTTGGGGTCATGCACGTCGCGGCCTTCGGGTGCGATGTTGAAGTCACCCAACACAACCATGCGCGGGTGGCGTTCCAGTTCGCGCTCAAGATAATGGCAGACCCTATCCAGCCACGCCAGTTTGTAATTATATTTATCCGACCCGACACTCGCCCCGTTCGGAACATACAGATTGACGACCCTCAATCCGTCAAAGGATACCGCCAGAATGCGGCGTTGTTCGTCATCTAACCCGGGAATATCCATAAGCGTGTCGTGCGCCGGGATTCGGCTCAGCAGCGCCACACCGTTATAGGTTTTTTGACCCGAATACACTGCCTGATAGCCCGCCTGCCGAATTTCCGCGAGGGGAAAATCGCTGTCGGGCAGTTTAGTCTCCTGTAGGGCGACGATGTCGGGCCGAGTGGCCGCCAGACAGTCCAGCAGATGCGGTAACCGTACCCGCAGGGAGTTTACATTCCAGGTAGCGATTTTCACTCTACCGCTATGCCGCTGCGACGCAACAAGGCGTCTATGGTGGGCTTTCGGCCGCGAAACTCGATGAATAATTCCATAGGGTCGCGGCTGCCACCCTGTTCCAGTATGGTGTGCAAAAACCTCAAGCCCGTATCCTGGTCAAAAATGCCTTGTTCTTCAAACTTGGCATAGGCATCGGAGGACAACACCTCGGCCCATTTATAGCTATAGTAACCTGCGCCGTAATCGCCGGCGAAGATATGCGAGAAGCTGTTGGCGAAACGGTTAAAGGCAGGAGGGTGAATGACGGCGATTTCCGCACGCACTTCATCAAGCAACTCGCGCACCCGCGCACCCTTGTGCGGATCAAACTCCAAGTGCAGGCGGAAATCGAATAGTGAGAATTCCAGTTGCCGTATCATGTGCAGGCCTGATTGGAAATTCTTCGCGGCAAGCATCTTGTCCAATAGCGCCTGTGGCAGCGGCGCGCCGGTCTGATAATGTCCGGCGATCAGATCCAGCGCCTCACGCTCCCAACACCAGTTCTCCATAAACTGGCTGGGTAGCTCCACCGCATCCCACGCGACGCCGTTGATACCGGCCACACCGGCATAATCCACCTGCGTAAGCATGTGGTGCAGTCCGTGGCCGAACTCGTGAAACAGGGTGAGCACCTCGTCGTGCGTGAACAGCGCGGGATCGCCGCCCAGCGGCGCGCTGAAGTTACAGGTGAGATAGGCGACTGGGGTCTGCACCCCGGCCGCGGTGCGCTTGCGCGTGATGCATTCGGCCATCCACGCCCCGCCGCGTTTGTGCTGGCGCGCGTACAGATCAAGATAAAACTGGCCGCGCAATTCCTGGGTATCGGCAGCGCGGATTTCATAGCAGCGCACGTCGGAGTGCCAGGTCTCGATACCCTTGATCTCGCGGACTATCAGGTTGTAGAGACGCGGCAAGATTGCAAACAAACCCTCCAGCACGCGCGGTTCTGGAAAATAGGGCCGCAAGTCTTCTTGTGAGATGGCGTATGTATGCTGACTGAGCTTTTCGGTGTAATAGGGAATGTCCCAGGCCTCTAATGTACCAGCCCCCCGAGTGCGCGCGAATTCGGTTAACTCTACAAACTCCCTTTCCGCCATCGGCTTCGAGCGTCGCGCCAGGTCATTGAGAAAATCCATCACCTGGCGCGTGCTCTTGGCCATTTTTTTGGCGAGCGACAGCTCGGCGTAATTATTAAAACTCAACAGTTGCGCCAATTCGTGACGCAGCGGCAATAACTTTTCAATAATCGGACCGTTATCCCAGTTGCTGGGATTGGGCCTGAGCTCGCTGGCGCGCGTCGCATAGGCCTCGTACATCTCGCGGCGCAACGCGCGATGGTCGGCGTATTTCATGACCGGTAGATAAGAAGGTAGTTCCAGGGTGAACAGCCAGCCGTCGAGTTTGTCGGCCTCCGCGCGTTGCCGGGCGAGCGCGAGCGCGGTGGGCGGCAGCCCGGCAAGCTCGGCCGGATCTGTTACGTGGCGGGTCCAGCCGTGAGTCGCGTCCAGCAGATGTTCCTCAAATTGACTGGCGAGCTTGGAGATTTCCTGCGTAACAGCTTTATAGCGCGCCTGCGCGGTGGGGTCGAGGTCAATGCCGGACAGGTGAAAGTCACGCAAGGCGTTATCTATGATCTTTTTCTGCGCCACGCTCAGCGTAGCGTATTCAGGCCCATCGGTGATGGATTTGTAGGCCTGATAGAGACGCACGTTTTGTCCCATCTCGGCCGCGTAGTCGCTGAGCTTGGGCAGACAGGTGTTGTAGGCCGCGCGCAGCGTCTCCGAATTGACCACGGCGTTAAGATGACTGACGGTGGACCAGGCGTGCTCCAGGCGCTCCTCCAGATCTTCAATGGGCTGTATCAGATTGTCCCAGGTGTAGTGCGCCGTGGCGGCCAGCAACGCCGCAATGCGGGTGCGATTGTCGGCAAGCAAGGTATCAACAGCCGCTTCGACGTGCTCAGGCAAGATAGCAGAAAATCGCGGTAGGCCGTCGAATTCTAGCAAGGGATTGGTCATTTGTGTGTTACCTTTGTCTATCAATATGCCAGTAATCAGGAGTCGCCCAGTAGTGTAGTCTTACTTACTGACTTATGAGTAATCTAGCACGAGCAGTCATGGCCGAACATCTTGACAAGACCGAACAGACCCTTGCGGGCAGCGAGACACCTTACTACGCCCTAAGCCCCGATGTCATTCTCGATGCCGTGGAAAGTTTCGGAGTCCGCTGCACGGGGGCGTTGCTCGCACTCAACAGTTATGAGAATCGCGTCTATCAGGTTGGCATCGAAGACCAGGCTGCACTGGTGGTGAAGTTTTACCGCCCGGGGCGTTGGTCCGATGAGGCTATCCTGGAGGAACACACCTACACGCAGCAACTGAGCGAGCACGAGATCCCGGTGGTGCCTCCCTTGAAAGGCGCGGACGGGAGCACCCTTTTTCATTATAAAGGTTTCCGCTTCGCCGTGTTTCCGCGCCAGGGAGGCCGTTCTCCCGATCTCGAAAATGCCATGCAACGCAAATGGGTGGGTCGTTATATAGGACGTATCCATGCCATAGGGGCGACACAGATTTTTCGCCACCGGCCCACGCTCACGGTACAGGAGTTCGGCCACGATGCCGCGCAATTATTGCTGCAACACGGTTTCATTCCCGCGGATTTGGAGCTTGCCTACCGCAGCCTGGTGGAGGATGTGCTGCACCGGGTGAGCGAACGCTTTGCGCAGGTCGCGGATGTTAAACACATCCGCCTGCACGGCGATTGTCATCCCGGCAATATCCTATGGACCGACCGCGGTCCGCATTTTGTGGACTTTGACGACTGCCGCATGGGTCCGGCGGTGCAGGATATCTGGATGCTGCTTTCCGGGGAACGCGCCGATCAGACCATGCAACTCATGGACATTCTCGAGGGCTATTGTGATTTTCACGACTTCGATCCGCGTGAGCTACAACTCATCGAACCGCTGCGCACCCTGCGCATGATTCACTACTCCGCCTGGTTGGCGCGGCGCTGGCAAGATCCGAGCTTCCCGCTCAATTTCCCCTGGTTTAACACGCAGCGTTATTGGCAGGAACAGATCCTCGCACTGCGTGAACAGGTTGCGTTGCTGGATGAGCCACCCTTGGAGTGGCGTTAAACGCTTAACAAATCCGCTAGGGAACCTCTGATTATGTCAGAGGTTCCCGCGGTGCAGGGAAGGGCGCAGCGAAGAGTTCCACCGCCATTTTTCAATTACGCATGTAATTGAAAAATGAAGAAAAGCACCATAATTAATCTTATGGCCGCATTTTTGCTTTTTGCCGGGCAGTGATGCCCTAATGCCGCGGGAGCAGGGATGCGCAGGAGCGGCCGTGCTCTGAGAAGTCCAGGATGGACTTATTCAGAGCTTCCCTAGCGGCGTATACGCGAGCCCTTGGGCTGCTGCCACTGCTTGATAGGTGGCATGGCCTTGATAAGTATTCACACCCGCCTTCAGACCGGCATCAGCCGTTATTGTTTTTTCAAAACCTTGTGGCAAGCTCTGAGCACATAGGGTAAGGTGGCATTGGTCAAGGCAAAGGTAGCGGTGCGTGGCACCGCACCCAACATGTTGGCGACATCATAGTGTACCACATCGTCCACCACGAAGGTGGGGTGGCTGTGTGTGGTGGGGTGAAAGGTCTCAACACAGTCGCCCTGATCCACTGAGACATCGTATTGAGGTGCCCTTTATTTCGGACCCACCATCTGGACAGTAGGGTCGGTATACGCCGGCAAGGTCACGGTGGAGCCGTAGCTAACCCCATTCATCAGCCACAACGAGTTGGCGCCGGTTGCCACATTACGCCATACGATGTCCGGCTTGCTGTCGCCGTTGTAGTCCGCCACGGCTTGCATCTTCTGATTCAGATCTGAAACGGTGGGCAAGGCCGCACTGGAGGCGACGCTGGCACCCTGCATCAGCCATAATACATTAATACCCGTTGTCAAATTACGCCAGATGAGATCGGGCTTAGCGTCGCCGTTGAAATCTCCTACTCCTTGCATTTCCCAACTTACAGAGACGGTCGGGAGGGTTGCCGTGGAAATATAATTACTCCCATTCATCAGCCAGACCATGTTGGCGCCTGTAACAGAGTTACGCCATAGGATGTCCGGCTTACTATCGCTATTGAAATCGGCTACACCCTGGATATTCCAGCTCGTATCTGTCATAGGCAGCAGAGTCACACTGCCGGCGATCGACACCCCATTCATCAACCAGATGACGTTACTGCCCGAACCGCCATTCCTCCATAAAATATCTGACTTACCGTCGCCATTGAAATCACCTACACCACGAATCTTCCAGTTCAAATCAGACACCGCCGGTAAACTTACCGTCGAGCTGTAATTAGCGTTATTCATCAGCCACACAAAATTTTCGCCGCTGCCGGTACGCCAGAGCAGGTCCGCTTTACCATCGCCGTTAATATCACCCTTGACCTGTTTGCTGCTCGTGTCGGCGCTAGTGGCTCCGCGCGCTTGCGCCACCGCAGCCGCTGCATCAATGATCCCTGCACCACACAGGGAGATAGTGCAATCCGAGCCGGTGCCGACGGGAAAGCTGCGTGCCTTGCTCTGCAACATTGTGAGCGCCTGCGCAGGAGTTAATCCGGCATTGATCGAGAACATTAGGGAAATGACACCCGCTACATGAGGCGTCGCCATGCTGGTGCCGGACATATAGGCATAGGTGTCACCTGCGGGTACGGTCGTGCCGCTATTCCAGGTGGACAACACGGACGTGCCCGGCGCGGAGATTTCCACCTTGGATCCGTAGTTGCTGAATGCAGCCTTGCCGCCATAACGGTTGGTGGCGGCCACCGTTATGACCCCATTGCAGTTACCCGGGCTGGTGCCGGCGGCGTCTAGATTACTGTTCCCGGCTGCGACTACGACCACCTTGCCAGCCGCGACAATTTCGTTGATGGCATTCTGTTCCGTAATACTACATCCGCCACTACCACCCAGGCTGAGATTGAGCACTTTCGCGGGATTGGGATTGTTCGCCACTCCCAGTACACTCAGACCCGCCGCCCAGCGCATGCCATCCACAATATCCGAGGTGTAGCCGCCACACTTGCCAAGAGCACGTACCGGCAATATTTTAGAGACCCAATTTACCCCGACCACGCCGAAGGCATTATTGCTTGCCGCAGCAGTGGTGCCGGCAACGTGCGTAACGTGCCATGAACTTTGCCATGCGTAAGTGCTGCCTTAACACTCATTAGCCCGTACCCAATCGCCTGAGTACGGCGGATCTACATCTACGGCATTTCGCATCATGGCATACTACAGTGATGAAAAACACAC